>Ga0315284_10000256_pt1 | contig 72989 bp, 121 predicted proteins | sample YL17G09_16_MG_FD_203696 | JGI IMG/M metagenome (GOLD analysis project Ga0315284, IMG submission 203696) | Sediment microbial communities from Yellowstone Lake, YNP, Wyoming, USA - YL17G09_16 | ecosystem: Environmental > Aquatic > Freshwater > Lake > Sediment | place: USA: Wyoming | collected...
ACCCGCGCAGGATTAAGCCGCCGAAGCTTGGTATGAAGGCCACCCTTATAGATGGCGAAGCGTATTGGATTCAGGCGGAGGTAAAGGTATGAGCGCAACACAACGGCGGGCGAAACGCGAGGCGCGTGAAGCATATGAGCGGGCGCACCAAGAGCGGGTCGAGTGTGAGAGCGCGATCTTAGCGTCCTACCGCGGTAGCCTGGTTCCACGCCATCCACAACGGGTCATAAAAGCATTCTACCGCGCCCTACTTGCCGCGGAACGTGACGCTAAGACCGCGCTGGATGCGGTGAAGGAGAAAGTATGATCACCGTTTATTATGTCCATGATTCGTCAAGAACACCTGAGCCTGTTGAATGCAAAATGCTCAGTTTCCCAAACCTTGATGCTTTGGGGCGAATGATGTATGAGAACACGCACTATGCTACCGAAGAAGCGGCATGGGAAAAAATACGGCGTACCGCACCCTTATGGACTGAGAATGCCGACCGAGATTTACAAGTTGCCAAAATCAGGCTTACGAAGGCAGAACAATTCTACGCTCGTGCTATTGAACATGTCACGGCTGTCAACCGGAATTATGAGCGGTTCATGGCAGAACGGAGTGCGCAAGCTATAGATACGACGAAGGAGATGCCGTGAGAACGTGGCCCGGTGCGTGCCCGCATTGTGGCGGAACTGCAGGAATTGAGACACGGACCAAAGCGTATGTAACCCAATGGTTGCGATGGAATGGGCAACCTGAAACTACGGAAATAAATAGCATCACGTTTGCTAGGCGTGGTGAATGTATCGAATGTGGGCGACTTGTGACATTACCAAAAGTGGTGAAGGAGCAGCCATGACCGACAAGCCAATGAAACCGCTACTAATGTGCGGCCCCATGGTGCGGGCGTACATGGAGGGGCGGAAAACTGCTACCCGCCGCGTCATGGTGCCGCAACCAAGCCCACCGTGTCATGATGCAGAGCTTGTATCTTTGGCAAATGGCGATTATGGATGGTGGCTGGATGGCGAAGTATTTGGCCCATTTTATAAGCCGCGCTACCAGCCCGGCGACATACTGTGGGTGCGGGAAACATGGATGGAAATCCCATGGGCTGATGGAGTTACGGTATCGAAACGCGCAATTTATCGGGCTACAGATGAGGAATGGTTTGACAAGTCTATCGGCGATAAGTGGCGTCCTTCCATCTTCATGCCGCGCAAGTACGCCCGCCTGTTTCTGGGTGTCATCGATGTGCGGGCCGAGCAGTTGCAGGATATTACGGAAGAAGATGCGATAGCCGAAGGAATGGAGCTCCTATGGACATCGGCTTCGTATGACTGGAAAGATTATCAGGTTAGCTCACCCGCCCATTGCCTTTCAGCCCGTGATTCATTTATGACATTGTGGGATAAGTTGAATTCCAAACGCGGCTACCCTTGGAGTGGCAACCCGTGGGTGTTCCGGTATGGGCTGGGAAAGGAGAAGGGGTGAGCGCCATATGGCTTAGATATTTCTGTTGGCGCTGTAGGCTCTGGAATGCACTCGAAAAGTGCCGTTCATGTAAGGGTACATGTTCACAACCAGGATCGAGAGCTAGTGCTGAAATTGCGATTGAAGCGCGAAAGCGCGCGGAGCCATGGAAGGAGCTGGCATGAACAAGACCAGCGCAAAACCATATCTGACAGGCGGGATTTATCAACCCAAGGGGAAGGCGGGTGAGTATTCAAAATATGCCTGCAACCTGTATCGCGGTTGCGGCCACCAGTGCGTCTACTGCTACTGTCCAGCCATGCTCCGCATGAAACCTGCTGACTGGCACGCACTGAAACCAACCCCGCGTAAGAACATACTGCGGGCACTGGAAAAAGACGTGATAAGGCTTGCGAATATAGAACCGGGGGCGGAAGTGTTCCTGTGCTTTACCTCAGACCCATACCACGGCGGGGATACTAGCACAACACGGGAGGCGATCCGCATCATTGGCGCAGCGGGGCTTGTGCCGGTGATTTGTACCAAGGGCGGTGCACGGGCAGAACGCGACTTTGATTTAATGAAACAATATAGCGGCAAGTTCGGGACAACGATGGTGTTCTACGATGACTATGTGCGGGCGCAATGGGAGCTACACGCACCATCAATTGAGGATCGCATAGACGCGATTCAAATAGCGCATCATGAGGGGATCTATACATTCGTGTCTCTTGAACCGGTGATCGATCCAAGGGAAACCCTGCAAGTGATTCGGAACATGGCGCGATATGTGCGGCACTGGAAAGTCGGCAAGATTAACTACGATCCTGTGCGCGAACGGGCTGTAGACTGGCATGATTTTTACAAGGAAGTAACAAGAGTACTTGATTCAGTTGGCGCGGATTACTACATCAAAGAAAGTTTGAGGGCTTACGCATGAACGGCCGCGTGCTGGACGGGCGGGAGTATAACGGGGGGATTGCGTGGTGAGGCGGCGACGGGCTGCAAATGGTGGCGGGTCTGGGCTGAGGAAGTGGTAGTATGGTAGGAAAACCAGGGCGGCATACGAAACTGACGCCGGAAGTGCAACAAATAATTGTAGATAGTATCTTAACTGGTTACACTCTGGGGAGCGCGGCAAAATTAGCTGGTATACGGCGAAGTACGTTATTTCTTTGGCTCACCCAAGGCAATCCGCGTAATGCCCCTAAACTATTTATGGACTTTTCGGACTCGGTTCGCGCAGCACAGAAACAGGCCGCAGAAGTTAAGATTAAAGCCAACCCGCGGCCATTGGCCCGCGCCCGGTATGAACGGGATGCCACGCCGGATGAAATGCGGAATGCATTTTTTCTGGAGATTATACGATGTCGAAAACAAGGGCGAGTGCCCTATGATGCGGCGCTAGAGGCTCTACAGATGGCCATAGACGAACTTGAAGATAGTATGGCGGAGGAATCCTTGTCGTGGGTTGATGACCCTGTGGCGGCCCCTGTGCACGGCGGTAGCCGCGGGCGGATGAGTGGTAGAGAGTGATAATCTTGGAAGTCGGCGATGAGCGCGTAGTAAGGCACGGCCACGGCAGGTACACGTTTGGCAATAAACAGACCGCGACTGGGATTGATCCCGCGCTTGGTAGGGCGATAGAAGTGCTTGTGACTGAACGTGATGAGGCGGTAAAACGAGCGGATAAATTGGAAGTTGATGAAACAAATTAGCCGCAAGGCTGAAGCCGGGCTATAAGAGAAAGAGAGAAAAGTAGCAAAAGAGAGAAAGAGAATTGACCGGAAAGAGGGTTGACAAAGCGAAAGAAGGGAAAGCCGATTGAATGGCAATGAAATGGCTGAAAAAGAAAACCGCGCGGCTGCTGTTGCGCTTCTTGCCGGAATACAGCATGGAAATACAGCGGCATGAAGACTGGCTACAACATCCAGGCGCGGAAACGTTCCGCGTTGTGCGCCGGTATTGCGGGGCAAGGCGGGTGGTTACTGAAATTGAATGCACGGGGTATGAAGGCGTCTTTGTGGCGACTAATGCCTTGCAGTTACAGTGTATGGAGCGAGAGGTAATTCTGCAAAAAGTACTCCCGGATTGGTATAAGCGATTGCTGCTAATGAAGTTCGGATATCCCGCCGACCATTTAGAGAAGGCGCGTCTGTCCTAGACGCCGCGCGGTACACTTCGCCATAGTCCTACTATGGTAACAGGTAGTATCCCAAAAAAGAACCCCTATAATATCAAGGCTTTAGGCGACATTTCTCCTGATCCGAAAAATGCAAATCGTGGGACTGAACGCGGGCTCGGGATGCTGGAGCAGTCCTTGCGCACATACGGCGCGGGCCGGTCGATCCTATGCGACCGTCATGGGGTCTGTATCGCAGGAAATAAAACGTTAGAACGGGCTGCTGATATCGGCATGGACGTGGAGGTAGTCCAGAGCGACGGCAAGCGGCTCGTGGTGGTACAGCGGACCGACTTGGACTTGGCGGAAGGCGGGGCCGCGCGTGAACTGGCCTATGCCGACAACCGGGCGGGGCAGGTTGGACTCGACTGGGACCCGGCAGTACTGGCAGCGGACCTTGCGGCGGGGATCGACTTGGACAAGTTCTGGTTGCCGGGGGAAATGGAATTGATCGGGCCAGAAAAAGAGTCGGAACCGCTGGATGCTTCGCCCCAACTTGGCGCACTGGAATACCGGATCATCGTGACGTGCCGGGACGAAGAACATCATGCCGAAGTCTTGTCGATGCTTCAAAAAGAAGGGCTTGAATGCAAAGTTTTGATATCGTAGTCGAAAGCAACGTGTCCGCTTCTGCGCGGTGCAGACAACTAGAAGGCATGTTCGATGTGCCGCCGTCGAAACGATCGCGCCTACAGTTTAGTGGCGAGGTCGACCTCGACTCGCAATCGTGGAACGTGGGCCTGATTGTCGGGCCGTCCGGGGCGGGCAAGTCCACAATCGCTAAGCACTTGTTTCCCGCCGAGTATGGGCGCATTTACGAGTGGGGCAAACAGAGCGTTATAGACGACTTCTCAGAGACGCTTTCGGTTGCGGACATATCGAGCGTATGTCAGGCGGTCGGGTTCAACACTATACCGGCGTGGCTACGCCCGTTTGCTGTGCTTTCCACTGGCGAGCGATTCCGAGTGGAACTTGCCCGCAACCTTATCGAAGGCGGCGATCTCATTGTAATGGACGAATTCACGTCCGTTGTGGATCGGCAAGTCGCGCAGATCGGCGCGAACGCAGTCCAGAAATACGTGAGACGAAACGGAAAACGGTTTGTGGCCGTTTCGTGTCATAGTGACATTATCGATTGGCTACAACCCGACTGGATTTACGAACCGGCCTTGTCCAGGTTCGTAAGGGGGTTAGTTCGGCGACGCCCAAGCATGGAGGTTGAAATCACAAGAGTCAGCTATGAAGCGTGGAAACTATTCGCTCCATTTCACTATCTGACGGCAGAACTAAACCGGGTGGCGAAATGTTTCGGCCTATGGATTGGCGGGCGCTTAACGTCCTTTGCTGGATTGCTCTGCCGCCCAACCAAGAAAGCGGATCTATGGGGTGTGAGTAGGCTTGTGACGCTACCAGACTGGCAGGGATTGGGATTGGCAATGATACTAGCGTGCAAGATGGGCGGGGCGCACAAAGCCATTGGCAAGCGGCTCCACATGTACCCGGCGCATCCGAGCCTTATACGATCGTTTGACAAATCGCCGGAATGGGCGCTCATAAAGAAGCCAGGAGAATTCAAGGGCAAGGAAAACCAAAAGGGGTTTAAAGCCATGAAGGGAAACCGCATAGATCCGAATAACGAGGGCCGTCCCTGTGCCGTGTTCGAATACTGCGGCCCGGCAATGGACCGGGCGGCGGCGGAGGCCCTACTTGCGTAACGTCACAATGCGCGGCTCCTGGCCTTTGGGCCGGACTTCGACACGGAAGAACCCGAGACTCCCCTTCGCCGGAATCGGGTTGATTCGCCGCACATTAGCGATAGCCCACGCGAACATGCCGGGGATGTGCTCGACACAAGCGGCGTCTTCGTCTGCGCGTACAAACGGGCGGCACTCGATAATGTCGAACACGGCAATCGCAAAACCCGCGGGGTATATTGCGGGCGACGCCGAGGAACACAAGAGCACCCCTTTGCGAGCGGGCGTTGTCCACGTTCTCACTTCAATTGTTTTTCGCCCGTCTGCAATCATGCTCGCCCACGGCTGCTTGATAGATATCGCGTCAAGTTCCATGCTTTATTCTATCAAATTTATTGGGATACCGCAAGCAAAATCATCTATCCTAAGTTGCGCTGATTCCAGCACTTACAGCGGTTTTATTGGTTTAAATTATGCCTAAGAACGGCAAACCCCGCCCGCGCCAGCTATACGACCCCGCGCGCACGCCGGGTATCATCCGCGCACTCGCCCAGGTGGGCCACACGAACGCTGAAATGTCCGCTCTACTCAACGTGTCCAGCAAATGCCTATGGCAGTGGCGGGATAAATATCCGGAGGTCAAGGCGGCGTTGGAAGATGGCAAGAGCGTTGCCGACCAAATGGTGGTAGACGCGCTATACAAACGGGCGCTCGGGTATGAGTACGAGGAAACCGAAGTCAAAGGCGTGGTGGACGAACACGGCAAGTCTATTGGTAACAAGGAACTCAAAAAGGTCAAGAAACAACTCGCTCCGGACGTGGGCGCTATTTGTTTTTGGCTCAAAAACCGCAGGCCCGATGAATGGCGCGATGTATACAAACAGGAACATAGTGGCGACGTTATACTATCTATAATCCCGCCACCTAAACCTAATGCCGCTCAAGTCCCGCCTACAGATTGACCTCAGCCGTTTACGCGAGGCGAGTCTCCCCAAGTTCTATCCCCTATTCGAGAATCAATCCCGATTCCTTGTACTGGTTGGCGGGGCCGGTTCAGGCAAATCCCATTTCGCGGCAGAGAAAACGCTTGTCCGGCTCGTGTCTGAACCGGGCCCACACCGTTTTGTAATTGTGCGTAAAGTGGCGCGGACATTGCGGGCATCCTGTTTCCGTCTCTTGAATGATTACATAACCCGCTGGGGCTGGTTGAAATATTTCAATGTCAATAAGAGCGACCTCGATATTACGTTTCTGCCGACAGGCGCACAGATCATGTTTCTCGGCATGGATGATCCCGAGAAACTGAAATCTATTGAACAGCCGACGGGCTTTTGGCTTGAGGAAGCTACTGAACTTGAGGCCGATGATCTTGAACAGATAAACCTTCGGCTACGCGGCGAGATGCCGAATTACAAACAAATCGTCTTGACGTTCAACCCAGTAAGTATCAACCACTGGCTAAAAACCCGATTTTTTGACTGTGAACCGTCCGACCGTGTGACCACCATGCGGACAACCTATCTCGATAACCAGTTTATTGATGCCGCATATCGCGCTGAACTGGAAGACCTCCGGCTTCGCAACCCGTCCTGGTGGACCATTTACGGCCGTGGCGAGTGGGGCGTCATGGAAGGGCTGATATACAACCCGCCCATTATCGGCCCGTGGCCGGAATCGTTTGACGAAACCTTCTATGGACTCGACTTCGGGTTTAACAACCCGACGAGTCTTATCCGGGTGGATATGAAAGACGCAGGCGCATACTTGACCGAAGATCTCTATGAGACGGGGCTTACCAATGCCGATCTGATTGCCCGGTTGCGGGAAATTATACTAAGGCGCAGCCTGCCGATTTACGGCGACTCTACTGAACCGGGACGGATTGCCGAGATATGCCGGGCGGGGTTTAACTGTCAGGCCGCTGACAAGGGGCCTGGCAGCGTTCATGCGGGAATATCTTTCTGCCAAGGGCTTAAACTCCATAGTAGATCTGCCAATGCCAACCTAAATGCCGAGTTTAGTTCTTACGTGTGGGCTAAAGACAAGAATGGCAAGACGTTAGATGAGCCGGTAAAATTCAAGGATCATGCCATGGACGCCATGCGAATGGCCCTCTGGACCCACTTGGGCAAGCGCGAACGTGTCCCCGCCCCGTTCTCCCGCAAGTTAATTGGCGCATAGCTAGACGTGCCCCGGTACACTTGCCTCTAAATAACCCCCGGATGAGCGCATTACGCGCTTTGTAGCCACAACAGATCCGGGAGATCGCGCCATGACTGCAACATCAAGCCCTATCGTAGATCCTGAATTTTCAAAACTCATTCCGCCGTTGACGCCAGAAGAGATTTCGCTTCTGGCCAACTCGTTGCTCGAAGACGGATGCCGCGATCCCCTTGTGGTGTGGGATGAAAAGTGCATTTTGCTTGACGGCCACAACCGCCTGCGCCTATGCCAAAAACATGGTATTGAGTATCAGGTGGCCCGGTTGTCATTTTCAGATAGGGCGGCGGCGGAAACATGGATAATCCGCAATCAGTTAGGTCGCCGCAACCTCAGCCCCGACGCGGCCAGTTACCTGCGGGGACTCTTATACAACCGGGAGAAGAAAGCGGTTGGCAAGCCCAAAGGAACGATATTAGATCAAAATGATCCAATATCCACAGCCGAACGCTTAGCCAAAGAGCACGGAGTGTCCGCGCCGACGATCAAGCGTGACAGCCAATTCGCCAAGGCCGTGGAAACGCTCAAGCCCCACGTGGCCGATATTGAACAGCGGGTTATGTCGGGCAATATTCCCGATAAGCAACGCATTATTGAGGCAGCAAAAACCCCGGAAAAAGCAGAAAAACTGCTTACTGAAAAGGTTGTGCATGTTTCACACAACAGCGGCGAGAATGAGTGGTACACGCCCGCACCTCTTGTTGAAGCGGCCCGCAAGACGATGGGCGGCATTGACTGCGATCCGGCGTCAAGCAAAATTGCAAACCAGACAATCAAGGCAAAAACCTTTTACACAAAAGACAATGATGGGCTCACCCAGAAATGGGCAGCTCGCGTATGGATGAATCCCCCGTATGCGCAACCGCTCATCTCACAGTTTTCCGATGCACTTGTGAAGCGCTTTAAATCAGATGAAGTCAAGCAGGCGTGCGTGTTGGTAAACAATGCAACGGAAACAGAGTGGTTTCAGACCATGCTTCGCGTGGCGAGTGCCGCCTGTTTTCTCAAGGGGCGCGTCCGCTTTATCGACCAAGAAGGCAACCCGTCTGGCGCTCCACTTCAGGGGCAGGCGATGCTTTATCTCGGCGGAAATATTGAACGGTTCAAAACGGAATGGTCACCGTTTGGGATTGTCCTTTTGCGATGACTGAACGCGGGAAAATATATAACCGTGAATATGCTGCGCAACTCCGGGATTTCTCGGGGTTGCGATACGGCAAAATTACCCCAACTGACATAGATGGTTTTATGGATTTTGGGGGCAAAGCGTTTGTTTTTATTGAAGCAAAATACGGCGATTCCGAAATGCCGTTTGGCCAGAAATTAGCACTTGAACGTCTTTGTGATGCTTGTGATAAGGGCGGGATCAACGCGGTTGTCCTTGTCGCGTCACACAATACCAGGGAAGACATAGACTTTGCGGCGATGACCGTAACGATGGTTCGGCACAATGGGGTGTGGCGGCCGCCACGGCGAGAACTCACGGTTAGGCAAACAATAGACGCCTTTCTTGAATGGACTTCCGCCGCCAAACTTCCTAGATCTTCACCCTCCCGGTGAACGCCCCGCCAGTGCGGAGTTGTGGCCGCAAAATAACTGGCGGGGCACTTTACAGTATCCGGTACACTTGCCCATAAATCCCCGCATGGCAATACAACTGACACCTGCTGATATCCTGACAATTTGGAATAATTCGGAAACCGACCGCACCTTACAGACGGAACGGGCCGAATATTATGCGGGCGACCAGGCGATTTGCGACGAAACAGTCGAACGATATGACGGCCAGGACCGCAATCTCGTTGTCACCAACTGGGTTAGATACATTGTTAATAAACATGTTGGGTTTCTAACTAGCAAACCCATTCGCTATACGGCGCGGGAAGGGCAAGAGCCGGAAGCGCTCGTTAACCTGGATGCCATTTCTCGATACAACTACCTAAACGCCATTGATGTTGAACATCTAAGAAATGCGATCCTCGCCGAATTTGGTGTCGAGGTCCACGGGTTTGATGGCGAGCAAATTGAGATCACCGGATACCCGCCGCACAACTGGGCGTTTCTTGAAGATGCAGACGGCAATATCTTGGCCGCAGTGTACTGCGCAACGTTGCCGATTGGTACATGGTGGCAGGACAAGATCCTAATAGCCGAACTCGATGTTTACACCTGCTATACCGATACAGAAATCATAACCCTTACTCTTGTTACCCAAAATGCGTCTGTGCCGGTGCAGGGAATCCCAACTTCAACGCCTGGCGCAACTGCGGCAGCACTTCAGATTGTTGGTGAACCCGTCAAACACGAATATGGCTGCGTCCCGGTTATCCGTATGGCGGTTAGTGCTGACCGTACCGCCTTCATAGACAACGCTTTCATAACCCAGCAGGACGTGTTCAATGAAACCCGCAGCCGCAACGCTGACGATGTTGAATATAACGTTGATGCACTTCTGAAAATCATTGGATACGCCCCCGATGCGATGACTCAGGTAGATACGGATGGCAAGACGTTCCTAGAGAAAATGCGGGAACATCGAATCCTGCCGCTTAAAGAAGGTGGTGAAGCCGAGTTTCTTACTAAGGGCAATGAATATACGAAAGCTGAATTTGATCTAAACCTCACCCGCGACGCGATTCATCTGATGGGATCTGTTGCTGACACTGAGGCTATTGCGGGTGCGACAGGTGCCACATCGGGGATCGCCCTAAAGCTAAAACTCCAACCTCAGATAGCCCAAGCGGGCGTATTTACCTCGTATTTCGAGCAGGGTATCCGCGAACGTATTGACCTCATAAATATCATTTGGGCAGCTCAAGGTAAACCGCTCCTCGAAGATTATGACGTGTCATTCAGCCTGCAAATCCCCATCAATGAACAGGAGATTTGGCAGGGACTGCCTTATCTAGATCCCTATCTAACTAAAGAAGACATCTTGAAACTTATCCCCAGCGTAGAGGACCCAGCGGCGGCGGCAGAAGCGAAACAGGCAGAACTGGACGCCAATACGCCGACGTTTGAACCCCTTAACCCTGTGGGTGAGATAGACGAAGAGGACGAAACGGAAACCCCAACTGAAGAGGAAAACGTAAATGCCTGAAGAAAAAACCGAGGATCAAAAGGCCGCGACGGATGACGCTGCAAAAACGTCAACGGACGGCGCTATTGACACTCAAGACAAAGAACCCGATCTGGACACGCTTCTGAAAGACAAGCGGATCCAGGGCGAGATTGACCGGCGGATAGCTTCATTGCAAAAAACAATGGAGTTAAAAGCTAAGGAACGCGAGGCGGCTGCAGCAGATAAGGCCAAACGCGAATTCGCCGAGGCGAAGTTACTGGAAGACAAGAAATTCCAGGAACTTGCTGAACTCAAAGCGAAAGAAGCCACTGATGCCCTGGCCAAACTAGAACGCTATGAACATGAAGCGAAAGTTGCTGCACTTCTCGACAAGAAGGGCGTGACAGACCCCGAATTGCGCTTATTGTTCATGCGTTTTAACGGCGATTTAACCGAACTGGACCCGGTGATCGACAAGTTCCATTCACAGATCGAGGTCCAGGTCGAGAAGCGCGTCAATGAACGCCTCAAGACGCCGCCACCGCCGTCCAAGAGCGAAGCGAAACCCAAGGAAGACACTTCGCTGGACGCCCAAATTGCCGCGGCAGAAAAGGCCGGCGACTACAAAGAGTCGCTACGACTCAAGCAGATAAAAAGCAACCAACTCAATCAAATCATGCGGAAAGCACCCGCGTCAATAACGGAAGTAATAATGCCCCCAATGCCGGGGCAACAGTAACGTGTAATGCCGTCGGTGCCCGCTAGGAGAACCACAAATGGCTTCTCAGACAGAGCCTATTTCAACGTATGATGTCCCCAATTATGTAGGCGAGGTTCTTTACCTCGGCGCTACACTGGGGAAAAGCCCACTCCTGTCCATGGCGGGCCTGACAGACGGTTATGAAACATCCCAGTGGAATGAGTATCCAATGGGCAACGTCCTCAGTGGTAACGCTGCCGCGCAGAACGTCGTAACTGAAGATGCTTCTATTGCGGCTATTGCCAGAACCAGTTATGCCGCAGCCCAGGCAACGAACTTCCTGGAAATCCACGACGTATCATACGTCCAGTCATACGCCCGCGCAGCCCTTCAGGGCGGAATCAGCGGCGTGGCTATCAATGGTGCAAAAGCTGCCGTGATTGGCAGCCTGGAAACCCAGCGGACAGCCCACCTAAAACAGTTGGCGTGTGATCTCGAATTCTCAGCCCTCCGCGGCACGGTCCAAGCATGGACGAATGCTGCTACTGCCGGCGCGACCCGCGGTCTCGTAACCGCCATCGAAGCCGGGTCCGAAACTGCTGCGGCTGGCGCATCGCTATCCAAGACGTTGATCGACACCGAGATCGCGCGTATGGCCGCGGCGGGTGCCGAGTTCACTCGCATGGTGATCGCGTGCAACGCTCACCAAATGCAGATGTTGAACACCTTGTACGGGTTTGCCCCCCAGAGCATTACCGTTGCGGGCGTCCAACTTCAGCAGATCTGGTTGCCAATTGCGGGCCAGTGCGGCGTGGTCTATGACTCCGTACTCGCAACCGACGACCTAGTGTTCGTGGACATGGAGCATTTCCGGCCCGTGTTCGGAATCGTGCCGGGCAAACCGCCGATCTTCGTCGAACCGCTCGGCAAGATCGCGGCAGGCGAACAGGAACAGTTGTACTGCCTGTTCGGCATCGACTACTCGAACATCATCTTCCACGGCATGGTGAGCGGACTTGCCACGTCGTAAGCAGTAAACAGTTGAAGTGCGGCGGGGTCTAATAATAGGCCCCGCTAATTAACCACAAATAGAGAGGATCTATATGGACGCGATACACATGCAAGCGAGGCTCGATGCGTTTTATCACGAAATGTCCGCGATGATCACTGATGTCGGGGTACAGGATGTTGCTGAAACCGACCTCGATGAAATCCTTGTGATATTACGGGAACGCTGCCTGTGGAAGAAAGAAAACGACACCACACTAAACGCTATGGGCACTGGTAGTAAATCCCGTGCGCAGGCGTTTGGAGAACTCAGTCTTGGCAATGCGCAAATCCAACGGATTCTCAAAGAGTTTTATGTGGGGCGACCAAAACTGAAAATGCTGGTAACGGAAACACCTAAACCGGAAACACTAGAAGCGCTTCCGGCATTTCCGATTCCGGTAACGCCCCTAGTGAAACGCGGGCCGGGTAGGCCTCCTAAAGTACGTGATGCGGAACTTGCGCCCCCGGAATCTGCCCCTACGCCCGAAACTGAATAACCACGGAACCAATGGGGGCGTTCACCGCCCCCTACGTGAAAGGACCACGAAATGAAAACACACGGTAGTATCCAAAACCCCGAACTACGCATGATCCTGAATGCCGAAGGGTTGAAGCAGGTGGCGTTCATGCCCCTAGCGCCGGATGATGACTGGTTTAAAGTCTCGACCGTGCCGACGGCACACGCAACTTCCAGCGTGACCACGTTACTCGCCGCAGCAATGACGTTACCCTACTGCCCCGGCTGGCCGGTTGTTCCCGTGTTGACGTGCATCGAAGACACGCACGATACGTGGACGGTAGTTTCGGCACTCGTTACGGGCATCAACCAGTTTGGCGATTGGTGCCAAGAAACAATTGCGGGTGTGAATAGTCCCGCGAAAACATGGACCGCAACGTGCTTAAACGCTTACCAGACCTTGATCAGCATCGTCATCACGATCACGGGCGATGTTGCTGCGGCTGACAGGTACAAACTCGGGTTCAATAAAACCTATGGCGTCGGCTACCACCTCGAAGCGGCCACGGACCTGATCTGTTCACTGTTCAACTTCGCGGCGGACGCGGGCACGTTGTCTCTGGCATATCAGACATACATTATTGCGGGTACGCCAGCAGCAAGCGTCGCAACGAATGTGATCCTGCTCATGAGGCCGCAGCACTACTTCGGCAAATAGGCCGAGGAGAGGCGGTGCATCATGGCACTAGCAGTTACCAGAGAAGAATATTGCGAGGACTGGCTCGCCTGTTACACGCTCGAATGGGTATCGGCTGCTGATGGCACGTTAAGCGAAATCATTGCGGCCATCCAGGGCACGATAGAACGTATTGTGTTCAAACCCTCAAGCGATGCCGGTGAAACCCCGTTCAGTCTCTATGACGTGACCCTACTTGATCGGGATGGTATCGACATACTATCCGGCAAAGGCGCAAACCTGAGCAACACGGCGGCATCCAGCGTGCTCGTTACAGACACCACGCCGGTACTGCCGATTGCGACTATAGGCCTGCTCACGTTGAACGTCGCCCATGCCGATAGCGGCGGTGCTGGTACACACTCGGGCACAATCCGCATTTACCTGAGACGATAAAACCTCCGGGGCGGGGCGTTCGCATCCTGCCCCGGATAACTCTATTGAGGGCGTGTCATGGCGAGCACATGGATTTCTGAAGTCGCTGCCGATACCTATTTCGCAACGCGGCTCGGCGCATCAACCTACTGGAGCAGCGGGGCAGAAAAAGAGGCCGCGCTAACTACGGCACAATGGCAGATCGAGAATTCCGATCTGTTTGGCGGTTATCCCGATGTATCCGTAACGGGCGAAGTTGCAACGCAGGCCATGGCGGATGCCGTGTGCGAGCAGGCGCTGTTCCTATTGCAAGACGCCGATGTCGATACCCGCGTGAACCTACAGGCGCAAGGAGTTCAGCAGGCAGGCATGGTGCAGGAGACGTACAAATTGGGCAACGGCAGGATCGCCATATCGGGCCGTGCTTATGCGTGTATGCAGAAAGCGGGCTACCTCAAATACGGTAAGGGGTTCCGGTATGACAGTCTGGCCAGCCAGAACGCCGATGATCTCGACTAATGAAGGCAACCCACGTAATGCTTTTACAGCGGCGTAACGCGCAACGAAATCAAGTAGTTGATAATCAGGAAATATACAAGTCACAAATGTCGCCGCCGATCCCGCCCTGCCCCCTTTCCACACAACCGATTTGCGGACAACCTCTATACACGGTCCTCGACGACGGGGCTTGGGCGGGACAACGTTGTTTTCTAATTGGCGGCGGACCCTCTTTGATCGGATTCGATTTCTCGCGTTTGGATGGCGAACTTGTTATCGGGATCAACCGGGCGTATGAAAAAATTGATCCGGCGATCATCTACACGATGGATACCCGTTTTATCGCATGGGCATCTAGCGGCACTATCAGTATTGAGGCACGCAAAAAACTCTATACGTCATTGGCTACCCGCGTTTTTTCTCGGGCATCTACAAAAAATTATCCTAAAGGTTTTTACATTATCGAACGTTCAGGAAGCGACTTGTTTCAAGGCAGTTTACGCAAAGGGTGGTGTGGGCACAACAATTCCGGGTCCGGCGCATTATCTTTGGCGATAGCCCTCGGCTGTTCTGAAATTTACTTGCTTGGGTTTGACATGCACGGCGATCCGGTTACGGACAAACAAACCTGGTGGCATTCAGGGTATCCGGCGGACAGCATACAGAAAGCCAGCGTGGTCTACAAGGCAATGCGGAGCGCATTCGGACATCATGCGGATGCCATTAAAGAACGCGCGCGCGTTATTAACTGCAATCCCGATAGCGCACTTCGCTGTTTTGAGTTTGGAGATCTCCCTGAACCATGTCCGCCGCGCCCTACGGTTGTGGGTTTCTACACGGCTGGAACTGGGTATGAAGCCGAAGCGCGAGAGATGATCGCCAGCGCTCACCGTATGGGACTCAGGACTGATGTGCGGGCAATTGAGAATCAGGGTTGGCAACGGAACACCTCGTATAAGCCGCGGTTGTTGCAGGAAATGGTAGAGAAATATTGGGAATCCGCTATCGTCTATACCGACGCCGACTCCCGGTTTATGCGTTACCCGGCGTTATTCAATGCCGATGGCGGTCTAGCCGATTTTGCCTATCACCGCCATAAGAGCAAAGAGGTTCTATCCGGCACGTTATTTATCCGCTGTAACGAATCCACCGCGGCACTTATGCGGCTCTGGGCTAAAACGTGTGAGCAAAATCCGCAGACATGGGATCAACGAAACCTGGAAATCGCGCTGGGCAAATGGGACGGCAACTGTTCCATATTGCCAGCCGAATATTGTTGCATCTTCGATTACAAACCCGCTCCCGATAAGCCCGTGGTAATTCACTATCAGGCGAGTCGGCGGCTGAAAAAGGAAGTAGGTGCCTAATGTACTTCCTAGTCACCGGCGTACTGCGTGGCAGACCGGGCAAACATCATTTTGCGATCTGCGCCGATGACCATGAGCAGGCGGCCACGACGTTGCGGCGAACACGCCCGAATCTCTGCGATGTTCGGTTTGAAGCATGGAAAATGTTTGCTGGAGAATCCTGGTTTAGTTACGAACTTGATGAAGATACAAAACAATGCCTGGTAAAACTACAAAACTAAAGAGCGGCAAAGTCCGCGTGCGATGGGGCGGCAAAGTCGTTGCCAAGAAGACGACAAAGAAGAAAGCCCAAGCCCAACTAAGGTTGCTCAGGGGAGTCGAACACGGATGGAAGCCAACAGGGAAAAAAGCGAGCAAAAAGAAGAGCAAGAAGGCGAGCAAAAAGAACCGGCGGAGTAAACGGAAATGATCGGCCACTACGTTACCGGCAATGACAAGGCCCATCTATATACGCCCACCTATGAACATTATTTCAACTGTCCCATCATAGGCACATTCAACGTCAAGATCGATGGACGCATTAACGATTACCGGCCCTGTATTGTAGATGAGCAGGAACTAGACCGCCGCTTTTGGGTTGTCCGTATCAATGACAAATATTTCGCATGGGCGGTACGTTGGCGCGGTTCAAAAATGCCGTACAACATAATCGAACTCGTGTCCAAAATGCCGTTACCCGACGATCTCAAAGAAGGCGATCTATCTATCGAAGTGCTGGAACCGCTCATAGGCGCTGAACTCCAGAAGTGGATATCTCAGCAAACCTACTGGTTCCAAAGTTTCTCATGGTCGCCGCAACGGGCCGACTCGGCACTAGTATGGAACGCCGTCAAGGATCATGTGGATTGGTCTGGCAAAACATTACTCGATATCGGCGGGGCAAACGGGGCGCATTGTTTCCCGCCGTCGCGGCTGGGGGCGCGGGTTACGTGTTTTGAACCCGATACGCCCGCCCGCGAAAAAGGGATGTTCATAAACGACCATATTGAGATGTGTGACGTGACCTTCTGCGATGCCGACTCCGATGGCGTGTTCGACGTGATTTTCTATTTCTCCGTGCATCACCAATGGGATGAAGCCTATTCGCATTTAGCGGAAACGCTTGCGCAGTTTAAGAATCGGGCGCGAGAGAAAGTCTTTGTCGAACTGATTGTACCTGACCTCACTAACAAACTCACTGAACTGCAGATTGACGCGATTGTCGGCGGTCAACCACTTCTAACCTATCGGCACAAAGTACGGCGAGTGCGGCGGATTTATGAACTAATAGGGGAAGCCGAATGATCTCTATCGTCATGCCCACGTATAACCAAGGCTGGTATATCGCTGAATCCGTCCGCAGTGTTCTGGCGCAAACCTATAGCGATTTTGAATTGATCGTTGTGAATGATGCTAGTACCGATGATACCGCGCAAGTGCTTAGTGCGTTTTTTCATCCCCGGATGATTGTCTTGACACGCACCGAAAACGGCGGCACGGGATTGACGTTAAACACCGGATTCAATGCGGCGTCACCCCAATCGGTTTATGAGACGTGGTGGGCATCAGATAACGTGATGTACCCGCAGAACCTGGCGATCCTTACGAAATACCTCGATGATCACCCTGAAATAGATTTCGTTTACGGCAACTGTGATATCCGGCAAATGGATGCGAACGGAAAAGAGATCGGGCGCAAAAACTTACTGGCTGAGGTTAAAACACAGACGTGGGATTTAGATCGCTTCTTACAGTCCTACCACCTCGGCATCTGCTGGTTATGGCGTCGGGCATTGCGGGAACGGGCCGGATGCTGGTTTCAAAAAACACCTTGCGAAGACTATGACATGACCGTGCGTATGGCCGCTGTCGGCGGACAGTTTGCCCATATCCCGCAGACGCTCGGGTGGTTCCGGCGGCACAATCAGAATATGTCATGCCGCATCCGGGGCAAGGGGATCGCGCCGAATTACGCGCAGAACTTGCGCAAATTTCAGTATATCCAAGAACACGGTATCAGTGCGTGGATGAAAGAAACGGCGCAATGAAGATCCTACTCCTAAATTTGGAATTCGATTGCGGCGGCGCATCTTGGAATCTGATGGAGGCGATCCGGACGTGCCACCCTGGGCACGAAGTCAGGCACGCCATATTCAAGACCACCTACGCCGCTCCTAATAGTGACATTCTATTCAAGCGAGTAGAAGATCTGTTGCCGTTCTGCGAATGGGCCGATGTGATTCACTTCAATAACTGGCTTTGGACACACAAACCCGGCAACAATCGGCTCGGGTTCTATCCCGTTAATGAGTATGGCGGACCCTCGCCGTTTGAATCCGTATTGCAGGACAAAAGCAAAACTATCGTTTATCATTTCCACGGCGGCAATCACCAACTCAACCCGAAATATTGGCTTGACGAATGCACTCGCATTGGCGTTCGTATCCTGAAATGCGACCCGTTGTGTCCGATACCCGGTGCAACATGGTTGCCAAACGTACTCGACCTGAAACCCGCGCAGGTCTGCCGACATCAGCCGTTCGGCGTGGCTATCATGGGCAATGTTAGCGATCAACGCCGAAACAATTATGCTATCCAATCCGTGTTGAAATACCTCGATATCCCGCACAAGTTTTTTGGTGAAGTTCCCCGTCAAATTGCTCTCGTGGAACGCCGCAAATACCCGGTGTGTATTGATAATCTCACCCAGGGGTTCGCAGGCATGTGGACGTGGGAAGCCCTCGCCATGGGACAGGTGCCGATTGCGCGGCTGGACCCGGCGGTAACGGTGCAATATCAGGGTGCGCCTATTGTCCAATGTCCCAACCTCGATTGGGTATCATTTCGACTTCGGCGATTTCAGGATGACCCGGTATTCTGGGATCAATGGTCGCGGGCCGGGGTTGCGTGGACGGAGGAACACAATTCATCTGCCGCGGTAGCGGGCCGGTATATCGAGTTTTACCAAAAGGCAAAAGATGATCCAGACAATCTCAATCATTGACATCTGCAACCTAATACTTAAAAAGTGGGGTGCTGAATCCGCCCTTGAACTCGGTTGCGGTATCTGCGGGATGATTTCCCGCCTGCATCTAAACGAACGCCGCGTCGGTATTGATAACTGGCAACCGTCTCTAGATGAAGCACGCGAGAAATTCCCTTTTGTAAAAACCATTTGCGCAGACATCCGCAGGGTAGGCGAGTTGTTCGTCCCCAGTAGTATAGATATCGTCTGCGGGTTCGATATCTTGGAACACCTCCTATATGCAGATGCTATGCAGGTTATGGATGCTGCCGAACGCATAGCCCGGAAAGGAGTCATTTGGTGGGGACCGCTCGAAGAAGACGAACCGCGCGATATTGAAACCCATGGCAACCCCGGCATGAAACACATACGGATTATCAACCTGAATGAATTTGAGACACGGGATTATGAATTGATCACGTTTCCCCATTATTGGACAGAACTACCCATGTATGGGGCTACCGGATTTTTGGCATTCAAAGGAAGTGCGCAATGACCCAATCAGGTCCGGCCTTAGTAACACAATATTTATCAGCCAGCACGTATCCGGCAAAACTGATTGCCGATCCGGGTACGATTGCGATGATCAAACGCGGGTTTATCCCGCCCATTCACGTACAACTATCACCAACAAACCGTTGTACACGCGCCTGTAGTTTTTGCAACTGCCGGGGCCGCGACAAAGACGCCGAACTATCATTAGCCCAGATCATGCAATGCCTCCGGGACTTTTTCTCGTTAGGTGCGCGGGCATTGACCATTACGGGCGGCGGCGAACCGCTTTGTTATCCCGATCTCGATGCCGTGATCGAGTTTGCTGCTAACCTCGGGTATGACGTGGGGCTGATCACAAACGGCGATTTACTGAGTGTGAAACCGTCAGATGCCGCGCTTCACCGCCTAACATGGTGCCGGATCAGTGCAAGCGATGAAACGAATCAGATAGCCGCACTGGAAGAGCGTGTTGCCGCCCATTTTTCCGTTGACTGGGCGCTCAGTTATGTTGTCACGGCAAAATTCGATTCAAGTAACCTAATGGAACATATCGCATGGGCTGAACGCGCCAATATGACGCATATCCGCATCCTAGAAGATCACACCAATCTCGGCAAGACGCTGGGCATTGAACAGGTTGAAGCGCTTGTCGGGGTTGACAATCCGCGCATCATCTACCAGCACCGAAAAGAGTTCTTCCGCGGTCCCGCTAATTGCCGGATCGGATTGCTCAAGCCCTATGTCGGCTCTGAAGGAAACATATACCCCTGTTGCGGAATCCAATTCGCCCTCGGTGATAAACGATATGCTCTACCGAAAGAATTGTCTCTATGCGCTATTGAAGACATTAAAGAGTTCTGGCATAAGCCGACGCTATTCAACGGTTCCCAATGCGTCCAGTGCTACTATCAAATGTACAATGACGTACTGCGGATTCTCACTTCCAATATTGCGCATGGGGGGTTTCTATAAATGGCCGACAAACCCAGAACAATAAGCAGCGAGGAGTATCTGCGGCGTACTACCCAGTACGCGGCGGAATCTCAGGCCGAACGACTTGAAATGGAAAATAGTATGTTGCGGCAAGAAAACGAGGAACTGAAACGGCGGTTAAAGTGCAAAGATAAAAAGGAGATACGCTAATGCGACAAGTAAGTTGGTATTTCAAGCAGATGTTACCGTTGCAATACAGGTCACGTTATAGTGAGGATGACAATGAATGTATAGCCATTTGGCGTATGTGGTTTGGTCGCGTATTTTGGCACCGGGTTTTTGCATTCCCAAGTAGCGGGTTTATTACTAGGGAATTTGCCAAAGCCATGACGCGAATTAAAAAGTTACAGGGAGCGATTCTTGCAATTGAACGTGCGCCATTAACCGAAATGAATTCCGATCTACGAACTGCAATCGGTGATGCAGTTAAGGTTGTATGGGAAGGTGCTAAATGCCTAAAGGAAGCGAATACGTGAAATCATGAAACAAATCTATATCGGCACATGGGCGCTTAGCTGGCGAAACGTTGACCTATATGGACGCGAAGAATACGGAGGACATGGCGATGTACTACCCAAGGACAAGGGCAATGCCAGACTCGAAATCTCTCTTGCGCCCAAAGAATGGGTTGATATTCTCTTTGCCCTGTTACATGAAACAGAAGAATTTCTATTAAACGAAGCTGGAGTAAGCTTCAGGAAGTTGCGCGATTGTTCAAACGATACAGGGAATAGATACTTTCAGTTTTCCCATCAGGAACTTACTTCAATCAACGCCCATCAAGCCGACTTCATCGCAGCCTGTGAAGACGCCGTGAAGAAGGCCTGGCGTGAGTTTAGGAAAAAACTCATGCCCCCTAAAGGCAAGAAGATTGCAAAAAAGAAAAAATCCACCAAATGACTGCAACAGAAATTAGCGCACTCAATGCGACCGTAGACAAAATCCTCGGGGTTCTACAGGGTGAACCCGGCGAAACGGGACTTGTCAGTGAAGTTAAGGCTATTGGGGTAGAACTCGCTCAGCAAGGAGTCCGCCTTGAAATACACCTAACGGCACACAAGGAATGCGATACTAAAAAAGAAACTCGCATGTGGGATATATTTAAGACCATACTTATTCCGCTTGCCGCCGGACTAGTTAGCGCAGCCCTCGTAGTATGGGGTCTAAAATGAGCGCCCAGCGGGGTCGCCCCAACCTGCCGCCCGACGTGACGCGCGCGCAACAGGAACTTATCCGGGCATACCGAAATGCTACCCGGCGGCTAGAACGGCAACTCTCAGGAGCCGCCCTTACGGATTTCCAGCGGTTCCGAATCACCGAACAGCTTCAACAGATCCGAGTTATCATTGCAGCCCTTAATCAACAGGCCCAGGATGCCGCACAGCGCATGATCGGCCCATCCTATAGGGTAGGGATCAAACTGTCCGCGGACGCCCTTGTACGGGCTGGTATCGAAGTGAATATGGGCAATGTATTGGCTACTGAGGCTATTGCGGTTGTTGCCGATCAAATGGCGATGGATCTTATTGCTGCGAATGCCAGTTTGGAAATACAGGCGCGGCGGTTTTTGCGGCTTACGCAACAAAAGTTGCTCACTGAACAACAGATTAACCAAGGGATCGCCCGAGGGATTATCGAAGGTGAAACCCGGAAACAGGTGAGCGACCGGCTGTTGAAGCAGCTTAAGGGGAAGATGGAAGAAGGCGCACGGATCGTTATCAAGTGCAAGGATGGCAAACTCCGGTCCTACGACCCGGCCCAATATGCCGAACTTGTAGCACGCACGCGCACGCGGGAAGCCGTTACGCAGGGGACGATCCGCACCGGCATGGACTATGAAGTCTACCTATTTCAGGTATCCGTGCATTCCGGGGCGTGTGAGATGTGTATCCCGTTTCAGGGCAAAGTGTTTGCTATAGTTGACGGTACGGGGTATCCGATACTAAAGGAAAGCCCCCCGTTTCATCCGAACTGCATTTTGCCGGAAACGCCTGTCTTTGCCCCTGGTAAGCGGGCCGCATTTGTTGCCGCCTACAACGGCCCGGTAATCGATATTATTCTGTCCAATTCCGCAAGGGTGTCCGTCACCCCGAATCACATGCTCCTGACCCCGACCGGGTTCGCTTTTGCAAAGGATCTTTGCGAGGGACAAGAGGTACTCTATAGCACCGCCTTTGAGAATGTAGTATTTGGACACCCAAATAATAACAACCGTCCATCCTTCATCGCGGATATAGTCGAATCGCTTTCTAAAACGAGCGGCATGTGCTCCAGTAGCGTGCCAGCTACCTCCGAAGATTTCCACGGCGATGGGCGGTTCGTTAATAGCGACATCAATGTTATATGGGCCAATGGCCTTTTGCGAAGTAATATCGAATCCAAATCGGGCGAGGTGCCGAGCGAGAACGATTTCGATGGGACTGACATTGCTCTGTTTGGTCTCACGTGTTGTCGCACGACGGCAAAGATGCTCAAAACTTTGGCGCTTGCCGCGGACGGCATCATGGGCGGCTTTCGTGATGGCTGCGCGGCCCTCTGGCCCCATCTTCGCCATGGCAATTTTGGTGGCTTCGCTTCCAGTACGCTTCTTAATTTTACCCCTGCGGAGAATTCCATCAATGACGCACTGAATTGTTCCGAATTCACGCATCAATTCTCCTACACTCTCTCCGGCACAATAGCGCGAGCAAATCTCATTCGCGGGCAACAACAGTCCCGGCCTTTGATTTCTCTTGATGCCCCGCCTTTTCAGGATGCCGTTAACATCAACGGGAAATTGTTTCTTGATTTCCTTAAACGGAATTCTAGCCAAATAGGCGTTGCACACGTCGTCTTTAAGGGAATTCGGCAATATTCTGGGCATGTCTATGATCTCCAAACTGATTCATCATTATACCTATGTAATGGCATAGTATCAAGTAATTGCGGCCATGTCCTAACTGCCTTTATCCCCCGCGACGACGAACAAAACACCGCCCTGCGCCAGTTTTCCCACACCCGGGGGGGCGTTGCAGATTATGAGGAATACCAGGCCGCAATAGCTTAAGCGGGTTTGTGGACAACTCAGGAAAGGTATGATATACTATTGCTGTGATTGGCTATGCCTGACAAGCGTAAGGTCGTCGTCTAGCTGGCTTAGGACAGTTCCAAAAAGGCAGTTTGTCGCTGCTGAGTACCGAGAAAACGCGGGTCCGAATCCCGCCGACCAGCCATCACTCGCTTGCTTGAAAGCGATTTCCGCAATAACCTAACCCGCCTTTACCCAATCCGGTACAGTCCCCCATGCTTAATCTAATCCGCTAATGCGGAGGTGGAAGGCCCGTGCAGGGCCTTTGTTGCCACTGAAATCGCGTATGCGCCGTAGGTGACTTGGTGGTGGTGAAATTCACCTACCATAGAATAGGTAGAATTCTTGGCCCGCCAACATCATGGCGGGCCTTGTATTGTATTCGCCTCTTTACCTTCCCCGGTACACTTCCCCACCCTATCCCCATGTTGGACTCCTATCTGACAGATTCGATTGTGTGGGTTCAATCCACCGGAAACGATGAATTCGGCGATCCGCTGACTCCCACGTCCACCACGATCAAGGCCCGCGTCAATTGGGTTACGAAACTCGTAACGGACTTTGCGGGCGAACAGGTGCTTGCCGCGGGTCACGTGGACATGAAATCCAAACCGTCCCACGCTGATAACCTCACGATTAGCGGGGTAGATCACATCATTATCCGTATCGAAGAACTCAAATCCTACTCCCGCGTCTGGGGATACCGGGTGTATTTCCAATGAGCGCCGAACGCGATCTATCTGCGGGCCTGGGCGCGGCTGATAAGGCCATGCGTGATGCGGCCATGTTCGGCATGGGCCGGGCAGGGTTGATGCTGTTACATGACTCAATTTTAGAACAGCCGACAGTGCCGAAAAAAGAGGGTGATCTACGCGGGTCAGGTTCAGTTCATGTACAGGGCAAGTTCCTAGAGGCATCCCCGGCTATCGGTATTGATTCAACGCCAAACACGGCCAACATTGACCCGCCGATTGGCGACGTTATCGAAGCCACGGTCGGATTCAACAAACCCTATGCGGCTGTCCAGCATGAAGGCACATGGCAGACCGGCCCGCTGGCAGGTGTCCAGATCGTCAACTACACCGAACCGTCAAGTGGGCCGAAATTTCTTGAATCCAAAATGGCGGCACACGGCGAACGCTATATAGAAGAGGCAGCGGACACCATGCGGCGGAGGATGGGATCATGATGAAATCCTTCTGCTGCTGGCTGGTAGATCAGCTTCCCACGGGCGATCTCGTATTGGGTGATACATTGCACCGGGGGTTCATGCCGCAAGACGTTCCGAACCTTTGTACGGCAATTATGGAACGCACACCGGGCCGGACAAATCCATATCTAGATCATCGGACGGAGAAATATTATCAGCTTTTGACGCGGGGACCCTCCTATACCGCCGCTGAAACTGAAGCCCGGAAAATCTATGCCGTTGTCATCAACCTTCGGGCGATTGATCTCACCCCTTATGTGAATACCGGCGAAGACATTTACACCATTCTGATTACTGAAGGCAATGAACCGGCGTATATCGGACAGGACCCGAAGAGCCGGTTTGTGTTCAGCGCAAACCTGACCCTGCGGGTCAAAAAGGAGAATTAAAATGTTTCCAAGCACAGACCTTGGCCCGTGCGAAATATGGGCCGGAACTAACATTGCGGCTGCCGTCAAAATCTGCGACACCGTTGGCGGATTCAAACTCGGCTATACCGAAGAATACGCCGAAACCAAAATGGACAAAACAGGCAACCGCGGTCGATCTAAAGTAGTCATTGGCGGCGAATGCAAAGGCACTGGCGCAGCCGGTGAAGCAACTTTAACGCAGATTGCCGCACTAGCAGGTCAAACCGTTGATACCGGGGGTACTCGGCTCGCGTTAAATTCACGTATTGGCGATGACCTTCGGGCCGACGCCCAGCTTGTCGTGATCAAGCCGATCATCAACAACGTAGTAAGTACTACGGCTGCCGACTGGTTCTATATCCCGGCGGCAACGTTTGAGGTCAACTGGGAGCTTGTGTGGGACGTTTCCGGCCAGCGCGTGTATGGATTCGCTATCGAAGGCCATCCCGTAACAGAAGATGAAATAGTCACTGGCGGACGCCTCATATCGGACGGGTATGACGAAGGCGACATCCTCGTACTCGGCAACTAATTTCAAATAATGGAACTGGGGGCCGGTATGGTCCGGCCCCCGCATACAACGGAGGTTTTACTTGTGGCTCGACACATGAATATTGATGAATTGCCCTCGGCTAACGAAGCAGTGACGTTTACGCTTGGCGGCAAAATCTACACAATTACCGATTATAGCCGCGAGATGTACGGGCGAGTCCTTGCTATTGAAGAAGAGGGACAGGCGAGCAATCAGAACCCTGGCGCAATCCACGCAAAACAGTTGGCCATGATGACGGGCCAGCCGGAGGAAGAGTTCCTAGTTGTGAATGATTTGCGCAAAACGGCAGCGGCAATTGGATTCGCCATGGGCGCCATTATCGAATCAGCGGATGCGGCCACAAATAGAAAAAAGCCGAGGCGGTAGCTGATGTTTGGGGGACGTTCCCCGGATTTAGTTACCGTGAAATAAAGAGGCTTCCCGAACGCCCCATAGTGTTAGCGTCGTGGGTACGGCAGGCACAACGGATTGAAGCACGCCGACAGTTAGACGCGATGACAGCAGCGGATATCCCATTTATGGATAACGACAAACGCGAAAAGTTGCGCAGAACGTTGATCCAGATCGCTGAGACAGAAGACATACGGGCGGAGGCCACGCAAGAAGCGCAGTGGGCGGCTAACCGCGAATCAGTACGGCGTGGGTTGAAGAGAAAAAGGATCTAGTCATGGCCTATGACGCAGGTGCGGTGGTCGGCCATTTACGGATGGACATGTCCGGGTGGACGCAGAACGTCGCCAAGGCACAATCCGATTCAACGTCACTCAAAGCGACTATGAAAAGCCTTGGCGATAGTGTCCGTATGGCGTCCCTGGCATTCGGCGCAATTGGTGCAGCCATAACCTTGCCTCTCAAAAAGATGATCATGTTGGCGGGTGAAGATCAGCGGATATTTGCGCGCCTGCAACGGGCTGTTGAAAACGTCGGCGTGTCGTGGTCGAGTGCCGCTAAACGTGTTGATGAATTTACCATGGCGATAGAACGGCAGTCCGTTTATAGTCACGATGAAGCGGCCGCATCTTTAACGCGCCTAATCATTATGACGGGCGATCTTGAGTCCGCCATGGGCGGCGTGAAATTGGCGGCTGATTTTGCTTCAAGCGGATTAGTTGATTTTCAAACTGCCTCTAAATACGTCGGTATGGCGATGTCTGGCCAGATATCTAAGTTGGGAAGAATGCTACCCGACATGTCGGTTGCCAATGATGAAATATTGAAGACGATGACCGGAGTGCAGTTAGCAGTATATGGGATTGATCTACTACAAAAGAAATTCAGAGGACTATCTGAAGCCGAACTACAAACATTACCTGGCCAATTAAAACAGTTGCATAACTATCTTGATCTCGTACAGGAATCTATCGGCGAGACGATGATTCCGACTGTAACGGATTTTGTGAAACGCATGGGGGATGCTGCAACCGGACTTACGCGATTCATAAAAGCCAATAGTGAGGCGGTCGGGAAAGTGACTTTAGTCGCATCGGGCGTAGGCGTTGCTTCACTTGCTATCGCTGCCATGGGTGCTACATTGACGCTAGTAGTCCCTGGTATAGTTATGGGGTTTCATGCAATAGCTATTGCAGCGGGCGTAGCGTGGGCGGCGATACTTGGTCCCATCGGCCTTATAGTTGCCGGACTCGCGGGAGTTGCTGTTGCTGCCTATGTATTACGGGCGGAATTCAAACAGAATCTATATGGAATGAAAGCGGAATTCCAGGGGCTTGTTAATTTCATCGGCAAGGGTCTTGAAAACATGGTGGGCAATTTTGGCGGGTTCTTTCACGTTGTCGGCAAAGGATTTATTAACCTATTTAATTCCATAGTCGGCGGTTGGATGGGGATCAATGCTGTAATCAATAGTAGTATTAGGAATATGTTTGATCCTAGTGGTCTTAATAAAGCTCTTGATGCTGGTCTTGCCGCAGTACGGAAGGACTATTTTGGGCCTCTATTCAATTTTATAACAGATGAATTCAAAGCGGAATGGATGAATTTGAAAGAGATTGGTGCGGCAACTGCCGCACAAATGATAGCAGACATTGCGGTGATACGCGGAAAGTTTCCCGGTCAGTCCGTGGGCGAACAGATGCAATCCTGGTTTCCTGTTATACCTGAACCCAAACCCGCGCCTGGCGCATCCGATGTCGAAAAGGGGGCCGCTGATGCTGCTAAAAAGGCACTGGAAGATCTTATCGATGCGGGCAAAGCCGCCTATTACGCAATAAACCCGGTTGAGGGCATCTTTGCCAAACTACAAGAGGATCTACTCGGTATAAAAGCCGCCGGATTACTTACCGATGACACGCGCAGCCTGCTCGGGGTTGCCTTATGGGACCAGATCAAAGAACTCGCACCTGCGTCTATACAGGCCATCATAGACAAGATCGCCGCACTTGACCCTGCAATTGCAGCCGCTACGGAATCGGTCCGCCAACTCGCCATAGCGGGCGAAGCCACGAAGATCCTCACCGAAGCCCAACCCGATCTCATGGCGTTCCAAAAGATCACTGGCGAACTTGAAACGCTCAAAACGGCGGGCCGCATGGGCGACGAGACTATGAACATCATGTCCGCCCAGTACTGGCGCGAATGGGGCGGCATGGCTGATGCGGAATTGCAGCGGCTCATAGATCGGCTCGACGAAATGGGTGGGGCGGCGGCGGAAGTTGGCGAACAGTTACGGACCAATATGGCGTTAGAAAGCGTTGAAAAAAAAGCCGATCCAGAACTGGCAAAAATCAATAGAAAAATAAAAGCGTGGGAGGATTTGCGCGGAATGGTAGGCAGTCTGGCAGGCGAATTATCTACCTTGGGATCAAATATGGGTAGCACGGCACTCCAGGCAATCGGACAAATTATTAGTGCTCTACTTACTATGATAATCACCTACTATATGATGATGGCGGCGGCTATTGCTGCGGGAACGGCGGCGGCGATGGCATGGATGGCAATACTAGGACCAATTTATCTTGTTGTTGCAGCGATAAACCTTGTTATCAGTCTTTTCATGATGTGCGGTAGTACAGCCAAAAAAGAAATCACCACCATTCAAAAATTGATGAAGGGCCTGCAAGACGTAATGAATTCCGCCATAGACAGTTTTGCCGACGCCTGGGTGGATTTCCTCGAAACCGGCAAGTTCGAGTTCAAGGAATTTGTAGACAGCGTTTTGAAAGATCTTGCCCGTATGATGGCCCGGCTGGCCATGCAGGAAATTATCGGCGGTGTCTTTGGTCTAAGTGCAAGTGTGTTCAGCGCCAAAGGCAATGTGTTCAAGGCGGGCAACATCGTGCCGTTCGCACGCGGCGGCGTAGTTCCCTACCCCACCATGTTCCCCATGCCGGCCAACAAACGCGGCATGATGGGCGAGGCGGGGCCGGAAGCGGTGTTCCCGCTTACACGGACACGCGGGGGCGATCTCGGTGTGCGGGGACAGGTTGCGCCGGTCAACATCGTGGTCAACGACATGCGCCGGGGCGGCGAGCCGGTCCAGGTATCCGAACAGACGGCCCGCGACGGCACACGGCAATTACAGATCACAATCCGCGACGCCATTGAGAGCATTGCCGCTGAAGGCGGGTTAAAGCGCACACTCCGGCTGGCAGGCATACAGGGGGCCTACTAATGAGCGCGGGATCATGGCCTAGCGGGTTGCCGCAACTGCCGTTAGTCGGGGTAGCTGAAGAACATCTTGCCAACTATATTGAATCGGATGTTGATGCCGGACCCCCGAAACGCAGGCGCAACACTACCAAACGCCGCATAATCCAGACCGTATCGTTGGAATTTACCGGCGCGCAATACGCCATTTTCAAGACATTCTATCAGGACACGCTCGAAGACGGGGCGCTCACGTTCGATTGGACCGATGCGGTTGACGATACGGCTGTTGAATTCCGGTTTGCAGAACCCCCCCAGGTCGGACAATGGACACCCGCACCCGACCCGGATGACAGGTTCTATACACTCACCCTGAAACTGGAGGTTATGTAAATGCCCCGCGTGGTGTCGGCACAAGTCAAGGCGGCGGCAAACGCGCGGGAAACCGGCGTCATCCTGTTACAGACGATTGATATAGTGCTTCCGGGCGGAACTACGCTCTATGTGGTCAACAATCCCGAAGACATTTCGGTCAACGCCCAGCCCTATACGCGCGCGGGGTTCCAGTTCGATATGCCGGAGGAAACCGAAGAAGGATTTTCAACGGCTCGGATGGCGGTAGACAACGTCGAACAATGGTTAACGCCCCACATCCGAAATCTGTTCGGACCCGTAACCGTAATAGTCCGGGTAGTCTCGCAATCCAACCTGGCGGCAAGTCCGCCCGAATTTGACAACGTAGAATTCCTATCGCGTCCGCTTCAACTAAAAAATGTGACCTATGATACGCGGACAATGCGCGGCGTCCTGTCATACAACGATACGGCTAAACAATCGTGGCCGCACGATGGGTTTACGCCAAACCATTTTGCGGGGTTGTTCTAATGGACTGGACCAAATACATCGGAATCCCTTTCTCCTGGCATGGCCGCGACTGGACTGGCGTGGATTGTTACGGCATTCTATGTCTCGTATTTGAAGCGCGCGGCATTATCCTACCCGACTATGGGTATTTGGACGCCCCCAATCTTACGCCACTTTTTAGTGCGGGTCTCCACGAATCGTGTTGGCGGCGAGTCGATAAACCCACTACATTCGATGCCGTACTGTTTTCGATCAACGGCCAGCCGCTTCATTGCGGCGTTATGGTGGATGACACGCGATTCCTGCACGCCCGCGCGGGCGTGAACAGTTGTATTCAGCGCGTAGACGGTATGGCGTGGCGCAACCGCGTACTGGGGTTCTACCGATATGTACAGCCCTAGAACAATAGATAAAGTTATCATAACAGCGGGTTCACTATTTTTCCCCGGTATCCGCACCCGCATGGAAGCTGAACCCGGCGGTTCGATTCTGGATCTTATCAGGTTGGCGAAAATCCCGGAACGGTATCATTCATACCTAACCGTATGGCTTGATGAAATGCCTATCCCAGAAACGTTCTGGCCGCGTGTCAGACCGCGGGCGGGCCATATTCTGGCTATCGGCATGGCACCCGCGGGCGACCTCACTGGCGCGAACGGGAAAGACACCCTGCAACTGGCGATTCCCGTCATGCTCCAATTTGGCGCAATGGCAGGCGCGCTCGCGTTGGGCGCTCCGGGGATTCTCGCTGGCGCAGCGAGTCTTGCGGGCGGCGGGATCGGGGTATGGATTGCACAAAACCTGATTCATGTGCCGGAACCCTATACGAATCCGGGGTTCAGCACAATCGTTGGGGCACGCAACCAGGTCCGTAAATATGAATGTGTTCCCCGCGTTTACGGGCGTATCCGGTATGCGCCGCCGCTTGCAGCTATGGCAGATATGCCATTCGAGGGGGCGGATCAATATGCCAAACTATTATTGACGCCCGGACACGCGCCTTTGGCGATTAGTGCGATCCGTATTGGCGATATTCCAATTGTTGACGCTGAGGCTGTAAACATTCAGATTGAACGTGTATGTCACTGGCACGACCAGGATACGATTACACTATTCAGCCGCGACGTTCATACTATTATGCTTGAAAAGCAACTCAATTATGCCGATAGTTGGATAAATACTGAAGATCGATCCGGCGCAGAATCTCCACACCTAAACGTCGTCACTGCTGCAACGCAGGAAAAAACCACGGAAGTCACGATAGATTTCTTGTTTCCCGATGGATTATGGAAGGAAAATAACAAAGAGGTTGAATCGCGTACAGTTACGCTTGCCATTCGATACCGGCTCAGGGGTGCTACCGGGTCTAACTCTTGGATGTTATATTCAACTAGAGAGTTGGTATCCCCAAAACCTAAATCCGCTTGGGTTGCCGATCCGTGGACCTATACAAGCCTTGCGACGTGCAACAGCGTGCTTACAACAGCCGACGCCGCAATGACGCTTATTGATGTAGGATCTAGGACCGTTTCGATGACTGTATGGACGTATTTCTTGGCGAAACTATCCAGCGTTGATGCTCGACTAGCGGCGAACATTGCACAGGGTTTTCTTACATCTAATCAAGAAACAGAATCTATAACTGCCCGCGTCCTAATTGCCTCAATATCTGCAACACTCAACACGGCAACAATTACAGCAGACATGACGGAATCCACCGCCTCTGATTTTAATGATGCGCTATCAGGTTTAACGTTTGTCCTCGATGCCATAGACTGCATAGAGCAAATGTTAGAGGCCCGCAACAATAACCTAGATTGGGATTCCCTTCCGGCATGTCACCGTCTTTGTATGTATGAATTGGGACTTACATTAGTGTGGCCACCGCGCCCATCTAATACAAGCGCGATTATCGTGACTGCGGCAAGCGCTGCGCCTTTGCCATACGCGGTTTCATGGTATGTTCCCGAAGGCCAGTATGATATTCAGGTCCGCAAGACTTCAGCGGATAACTATGGCGATCAAACCGTCCATGCAGTCATCGAGTTGTTTGCCTACCGGAGCACCTCGTTGGAAGCGGCTGTATCCGAGGCAATGAAACAAAAACTGGCATTCGTAGCCATGAAGATCAAGGCGACTGACGAGTGGAACAACCAGATCGACCAGATCACCATGCTGTGCGAGTCACCCTTGTACTGGCATGACGGATTAGTATGGCGCGGCCCGGATCTCCTAGATGACGCCGGATATGAAGTATCCCGCAATCCGGCGTGGCAGATGTGCGATATCCTGCGGGGCGGCGCGGCCAAAGAACCCATTACGGACGACGATGATCTCGATCTTGTGCGGATTCGGGAGTTTGCCAATTATTGCAACACGCACAAGTACACCTGCGATATCGTATTTGACAAACGGGTTAGCGCCGAAGAAGCGATGATGACCGTATGCCGGTGCGGGAAAGCCACCCCGAGTAAAACGGGTGAAGGCAAGTATACTGTAATTATAGATCAACCTCAAACTACTCCCGTTGCCCTTATAACCCCGCGCGTGAGCAGCAATTTTGTTGCCACAAAAAATATGGAGGAACGCCCGCACGCACTCCGGGTGAAATTTCAAAATGCCAATAAAGATTATCAGGAAGATGAGGCATATGTTTATGCGGACGGATACGGGATAGAACACGGACTTGCCGAACCGACCGTCATAGAAGATGTTGAAATGCCCGGCGTTACCAGCCCCACGATGATCAAACATTTGGGCCGGTATTTCCTTGCTTGTTCCCAGTTGCGGCCCGAGATTTTTCAGGTTGACATAGATTTCAAAGCCATTGTATTCGAGCGCGGCGATCAGGTCCTGCTCCAGCATGATGTGCCGTTATTTGGCCGCGGGTCAGCCCGTATAACGGCGTTGGAAGTCATTGGGGCACGCACGTTCGTAACGCTCGACGAACACCCAACAGCATGGGCGTGGGGTGCGGGTGCGTCAAATGCGATCCGTATTCAGACAGGAGGCAACCTGTTTGCCTATACGCCGTGTATTTACGATATTGAGGTTGATGCGGATCGGCTTTATGTTGATGAACCATACCCGACTAACTGGGGAAGTATCGCAGTAGGCGATCTTATTGCAGTTGGCGCAATTGACCTGGAAACGGTTGAATGTATTGTGCGCGGGATTTCGCCCGGCCCGGACCTGACATACCGCGTCACATTCCTCGATCATGCGCCCGAAGTCCATGACGCCGACGACGATATCCCGGAATACGATTCGCACATCACTTTACCGTATCATCCCGAACTTGCACGGCCCCCACGCCCTGAAGTCATCGGGATTTCAACGGCTGATTCCGCAACGGTGCGGCAGACTGATGGAACCAAAGCAGCGCGTATCCTGCTATCGCTCCGGTTATCGCGTGGTGTAACGCCAATCGAACGGGTAGCGGCACAGAATGTTACGGGCGTCGAAGTCCAGTATCAGCGCATTAGTAGTTCCGGGTCCACTAATGACCCCTGGCAGGTTATGCCGGTATTCACCCGCGATCTCAGTAACGTCTATGTGGACCCGATAGAGAAAGGGAAACCGTACAACATCCGGGTGCGCAGCGTCACCCGCACGGGCGTACCATCGGAATGGTTTTTACTCCTAAACATAATCGCGCTCGGCAAACAGGCGCGCCCGCCGGATGTTACTAGCTTGAAATATGAAAACGGCGTGTTGACATGGAACACTTTTATCTCGCCGGACTTCGCCGGGTTTGAAGTGCGAATGGTTATTGGCAACGGAAACACCTGGGGTACTGCGGCCACGGCGCACAGCGGACTCCTCTATGCGGCCCGGTTTGAATGTCCAAAGATTGACCGCGTACAAGTGGAGTATTTTGTCAAAGCGTTTGATACATCCGGCAATGAATCGCATCGTGCCGCCTATCTGGCTATCACAATTCCGGCGTCGAAAGAAATGTATGATCTGGGCGGCTATGCTGACTGCCTATTATTCTCCACTCTTAATGGAATGGAGGCATATTTTACGGGGGATGGGGGCGTCCGTGCAGTCTCCGGTCGGTCTACGCGCTTCTATGACGGTTCCGGCGAACCGCTCTACCGCGCCGCAGGCACGCCTTTTTATGGAACTCTTTATGGTGCCTGTTCACTCATCACGCCTATCTTAGATGCCTATACTGATGCCACAGAAGAAAGCAATGCCAATGTGACCCATGATAACACGGAGTTTATCTGGTTCCGGTTGACTCAGACCAGTGATAAATGGCGCTTGCTTTATCGGAATACGGCTAAAGATCTTTGGCCGGCAGATCTCGATAATAATCTTTGGCCCGATGATATGAATGCCGATTTTTGGCCGGACCATTCGGCGAATTTCGAGGTTTTAATGGAAAAACCGCGGACGCCGCTTCATCCCGATGCCAGTACATACGGGCATCAATTCAAATTTGAGTTTCCGCCGTGTGATACGCGGCCTGACATGACTAGTCTGCGAATAGTACGCGAGTTCCGCCGTCTTGAAGAAAGCGGACAAGGCCTTGCTGTGGCAGATAGTGGGAACGTATATATTCCGATAAAACTACCTTGGCAATATTGTGATGAACATACTGTTGCATTAAGCAACGATCCTGACCAGAACGTTAACGCCGTAGGCGCATTAGCCCTTACGGCGACGCCCAATAGCGATACCGAAGGCCCGAAAGTTGTTGTTTACGGCGCAGGCGGATATCCGGCAGATCGTGTTGAAGGTATTATTGATTTTCACCTTGTGGGGTTTTAACCATGGCCTTTCCAGCAGCAGGTACGTTTGAAGTCCCGGCAACGCCCGCCGATTTTATAGCAGACGATTTTGAGATAGCGCAAGAGGCGTTTTTGGCCGCGACTAAACAACTCATTGGCGCGGCGACACGAACAGAACTAACGTTATCCGCCGGAATCATTGTGCCGACAATCGGTTCGCACACCGTCGATACCGAAGCGGGCGCGGCAACCGATGATCTGACAAACATCCAATATACCAATTTTGAAGACGGAGCCGCAATAGTCCTTTGGCCGGAAAATGCCGCGCGTGTTGTAACCCTAAAACACCTGGCGGGCGGCGTTGGTCAAATCAGCGTCTTAACGGAAGTGGATTTAGAGTTAACTATCCCGGTAGTTCTACAACGCCATGGCTCAGTCTGGTACGAGATGTTTCACGGGGAAGGCGTTGGCGTGCATATTGCAATACTCGCAACCATCGCAACACTTGGCCGCTGGCTAATCCGGGCGGCAGGCGGTTCAATCACGGACGACTATACTGGCGGGTACGCGGGCGGCACGAGCGGTTATAACGCCATGTTGGTGACGCAAACGGCCCCCGCATCGATGAAAGTCGCGGTTGCCGCCGGACTCTTTGCGATTGACAATGTTCCCTATACGTTTATTGCCGCCGGCGATAGCGCCGTAATGACCGCGCCAAATGCTCAGCCGCGGATAGATAAAATCTGTTTGGATACCGACGAGACGATTCAAGTAACGACCGGCGCTGAAGCCGGTTCGCCAGTTACTCCCGCAACCCCGGTAGGACAGTTTGCACTCGCCACGATCTATCACCGCGTTGGCGAAACCAGTATCAAGACAGTTGATGATACCGTGAACGGCTATGTCTATACCGACGAACGACATTTCTTCAATTAAAGGAGCGTGACCCGTGGCATATGAATTCCCTGGACCTAACCCCATGGCGGAAGTGATCCCCAGCCGGAAAGCTCAAGACTTTTTTGACTGGCTGGAAGACAACGTGGGAGTCGCATTTGTGGATGTGCAACAAGCCGTGTTTTGGATGATCTCCAACGCCATTGCGGGTACTGGCGATTGGTATTTCCGTTCTGATGGCGGCTCCAACGTTTTAGCGACAACCCCAACTTCAATGCAGGTGACGTTGAAAGCCGGGTTTGGTTTTTTGAACGGCGTACCGTTATACATAGCCGCTGATATTACGAGCGACGTGTTTGTCGCACCGAATTCTGATCCCCGGATCGACGTACTGGCAATTGACGCCGATACCCGCCTCATTGTAATTTTCGAGGGCGCAGAAGATCCGGCTCCAGTAGCGCCAGCCGTTACGGGCAATTGCGTTGGGGTTGCGGAAATCTATCATAGGGTCGGTGAAACTACCATTAAACAACTTGATGATAGCGTGAACGGATACATTACGAATCTCTATATGTCCATACAGGCATTCACGGACGCTGACGCTACCCCGTCGGTGCTAGCCGCAAAACTCATTAGTACCCCGACAACAGTTGCGGCTCCCTACAACATAACCATGTTCCATGACGGCTACAGAGGCCAGGAGATTACGCTGATTGGCTATAATCCCGATTGCACGGTAAAACAGGGAAGCAACCTGAAAATCAATGGTGATTGGACCGCCACGGCATATTGCACGTTACGGCTCCTATTCGGCGGGACGAACTGGTTTGAAATCTCGCGGTCCCCAAATGCCTAAACGGTTATTGTGTTATTGTATTTTCCCGGTACAATTCGCCACCATGTAACTAATAGATAAAGGATCGATTCAATGCGAAAATACACACCTTTTGCCCTTGCCGCTCTAGTCCTGATTTTCGTTTGTACTATCGCCGGGTTTTCGGGCGTTGTTCTGCACAGATCCGTTAAGATCGGTATGGATGACAGCGTTGGCCTCACAATTGACGACGCCGGGGCCGTGGACACCGACGGCGCAATACTGTCGGCCTCTACCGTCACGGGTACGCGACTCATTTCAACTATCGCCACCGGCACGGCCCCGCTGACTGTGGCAAGTACGACGGAGGTTGCCAACCTCAGAGCGGCAAAGGCGACGGCGCTTAACACGCCCCGCGCAATCAACGGCGTGAACTTCGACGGCACAGCGCCGATCACGGTGCCGGTCAACAATACGAATGACACCGCGACCAATGCCTCAGTCTTTCCCGTTTGGGTTAAGACGGCAGCCGGCAACTACAGTGCCTATGTCACAACGGACGACCTCTATTTCAATCCCTTCACGGGGATGCTAACGGCGGCGGGGTTGACGGCCAGTGACGGTACTAATGGGACGGTATACCTTAAACGTGTATCGAATGCGTCACCAAACGTAGCACAAACGGTTTTCGCGACACGTGTTGGGATTAATGAAGTAATTCACTGGCTTGTGGGACTCAGGGGAGACCTAGCACCCGGAACAGAAGATTTTGGATTCTACAACAACGCAATGTCGTGGGTTCCGACACTATTACTTCAATATGCCACTGGCAACGTTGGCATCGGGACGACGGTGTTTGATTATGTTGCGTTTCCGTGGACTACTGCTATTCACTGTAGTACAGTTATTAAAGGGAAGACATCTGGCATATCCGGTGATTCTCCACTAGCGTTGATAGACAGCAATTCTCAAGTGTCTGCAATATTTGCAAACAGTGGAAGACTCGATTTGATTAATTATGGTGGATTTGGAGGGACAATGGTTTTACAGAATCAGACTTCCCCGGCTGTTAATGATGAGCAGACAGGACATTATGCCTTTTCTGGAAGAAATTCTGCCGGAAATATGAACACAACTGGAACGATTTTCAATTTTATTCGAGATGTTACAGAGACCAGTATGAACAGCGAATTTCATTTTGGTTTTATGGATCATCAGGATGCAAGTGGGAGCGACTATAAACAGCCAAATAGATATATTGTTCTCGGTTACCAAGGCTTGAATCTTATAGACTATCCGTTAAACACAACCGGCGTAATTACTTCTGGCGGGATCATTAGTACCGGGCCGATATCCAGTTCCACCGTAACCACATTCACCGGTAATGATACGACTCCATCTGTTGCCTCGGGGAACCTTTTCATTGTGCCGGGCACATGGACGACGGGCAACAATGTAGTTGATTTCGACGGTGGGTCTATTGGGCAGACACTCCACATTCGCGGTGGTGACAGTGATTGCGTCGTAGTTGACGGGGGCGAGTTGGCGTTAACCGGAAATTGGATAGCCGCTACTAATGCAACTCTCGTGTTGACTATGTACACACTCGGGAACTGGACGGAAGAAAGCCGCTCGGCTAACGGATAGGAGATTCATATGAACATCATATTGAAATGGATAATGGCGACAAATTAAAGGTGATGGTAAATGATACTTGCTGAGATCCGCCGCCTTTGCGTTGACTGCGCAGCCCGGTTTCCCAATCCGGAACATGCGGCGGATTTGCTGCTCGGCACTGCCGCGCAGGAAAGCGGGTTTATACATCGGCGACAGATCGGGTTTGGCGACGAACTCCGCGGCGGGTTTGGATTGTGGCAGGTTGAACCGGGATCTATAAAAAGTAGCCTATCCTATATTAACAGACGGCTTGAGTTTACTGTGGCAGGCTTAGCGTTTCTCGCGTCTTATCAATTTGGGTTATGCGATCTACTCCGTTCACAAAACGTTGCTGACATCGCCAACATCATGCGGGATCCGGCAGGCGATCCTATGGCATGTTTATTTGCCCGCTATCATTTCCTGCGCATATCCGCGCCGATTCCCGAGGATTTACATGCACAAGCAGCCTATTGGAAGCAATACTACAATACTAAACGTGGTAAAGGGATAGCGCAACAGTATATAGATAATTGGCAGAGACTATGCCAACAGGAGGAGGACAGAGCCGGAGACCATAATGAGCCGTGATCATTTAAAGGTTGGCAACATCGTATATCTAGTTATCCGAAAAGCAAAAATTATTTTCCGCGGTAAGGAACAGGGCGGTCTGTTTTGTCCAAAAGAACAGGAAATACATATTCTCGATGGAATCCCCCACAATGACGAGCAGGAATATAGGTAGGAAGAGATATTACATACTGTTGAATTCCAACAGGGGTTGAATATCAATCACAAACACTTACGGGTGCTCGCAGCCGCGATACCCTACATTCTCCGCGATAACCCCTATATGAGGCGAGGGGCTGAATGACTATAGAGACAATCGGGATAATTGCCGACTTGCATTGTGGGAGCAAATGCGGCCTCTTGCCGCCGTCATACTGGAATGATTATACCCCGGACGCGATCAAGTGGCTATGGGAACAGTACACTACACTTCTAACGTTGTGGCCGAAACGTCTTGATCTACTCATTATTAATGGCGATCCTATTGATGGGAAACAATCGCGGGCCGCAGGGACAGGGCTTGTGGACAATGACCTGAGCGGCCAGGTGCGGATCGCTATCGAATGTCTTGAGCCATTTGTGGAACGATCCGGCAAGACAATCCGCATGTGCGGCACAGCATACCATGAATCATTCGATGGGCCGCTTGCCGCACTTGATGAACATTTCGGAATCACGCGACCGCCGACGTACCAGAAAGAAATTATCCGCGACATCGAACTTGAAGACGGGGCGATCCTGAACATCAAACATCAGCCGGAAGGCGAAGGGATGCTTTATCGCGGGACAGGATATGACCGTGAACTATTATGGGCAACAGTGACGGAAACATTAAAGCATTTTCCACGGGCAACGCATATTGTCCGTGCGCACATTCATTCAGATGGTCACATGCGCGGATTCGGCAAGGAAATCAACATCTGTCCATGCTGGTGTTTTCAGGCACCGTATGCGCTACACAAAAAGCGGTATCGTTGGGTTCCTGACATTGGTGCAATACTAATGCGGCGAGACCCAGAAGGCTATAAAGGATACAATACGTGGATCAAAACTTTCCCAATCCCGGCAGAAGGAGCGGACAGTTATGACGATCTCTAATCCAAACATCGTCGCCGCATGGATTCATGCGCAATTAGCTGAAGCGGATATACCTTCAATTGAACGCATCTATAATGCTGTGATGGCTGCATATAAAACTGCCGTTGAATCAGGCGATAAGACCCTATTGGCTACGCGGCACATAGTGGGGTGTACCCTTAACCTATCTGGTCCGCAAGTAGGGCGGTATTTGTGTGAATTAAAAAACAATGGGCGGATACAGTCATTTCGAGTAGGCAAAGATGTGTATTACGTTCCACGAATCGAAATAAAAACCAGCGGCCCGACCGCCGCAGAAAGTGAGTAACAAAATGAAGACGAGTATTGCGATTTTGATGTGTATGGTGGCGCTCCTTATTGGCGTCAGTTACGTGTCCGCGGACGCGGGCGGGATGGCGAAGGTGCGCGAGTTAACTGTAAATCAGGCGTTGGCAGCGAACGGTGCCGCCATCGATCTATACCCATGCACAACTGCCGTCGAGTTCGGCAGTCTATATCTTGATAAAGGCTGCAAAGGCTATGACGCAATCGACGGCGATATTAGTCACCTGGTTGAATCAACCTATTTAGACGGCCCCGTGGACACGAATGTGCTGAATGGTATTTTTCGCGTCCGCTACGATGTGACCAACAGTAAAGGGATACCGGCGGAACCTGCCGTTCGGAGGATTGTCGTAATCGACACGCGCCCTCCGATACTGGAGATCGAAGGTTGCGACGAATTCTAATCGCGGTCTTCGCCGTTGTCTTGTGGTTTATTTTCGCCCTTGCATCGAGGCGGCGTAGACGGTGTAGGAAATGACGCGCAGGCAGATTGTAAAACTTGTATGGACAACATGGCGGCGGAAACGCCGGATAGAAAAAGAGGTACAGAAAATGGATGTTGAGTTGAAACCCTATAAGCCTGAATTGACGCAGGCTAAGGCCGCCAAGGCTGCGGGGCCGGTAGCTATTGCCGCCGCAGTTGTTGCGCTTTTGCGAGTCGCATTTGGCGACTACCTATTTTGGGGACCTGACAAAGATGCCGTTGCTGCTGGCGTTGCAGCTACGGCGGTCGCGGGCATATGGAAATACTGGTCCGACCGGCGCAAACACAAGCAGATCGAAGCGGAAGCGTTGGCCGCTGTTGAAGCGCAAACGAAGGCGGAAACACAAACTGCTTTTTTGAAAGAGATGCACGAAACGGCGGCAGCAAATCGAAAGGCAAAAGATGAAAAAGATACCAGCATTGGATCGCCATGACGTTCGGCCAATCTAAACTGCCCGCCGCGCCGGACGCCGCTGCGTTGGGACGCCAGGAAGCCCAGCACGGGGCCGCGTTTGACCCGCAGCACGTGCGCGAGCGGACTAAGGGTATAAGCGTCCGGTTCCTGCTGCTCGCCTTGTTGAGGCGGCTGCGGCATAAATAGTTTTCCCCACGTCGCCGGGCCTATCCCTCCCCCGGCGACTCCTCCCCAGCCCGTCCCGGATAGCCCACCGGGGCGGGCACCCTGTTTGCTATCGAGTCCGCTGAAAATACACCCTTACTATACTACCGCAATATCAATATTTTCCCGCCCGATTATCCCGTAACTCTATACGGCACAAGGACTTACGGCCTTCGTAATTATTTTAAAAAGTGTTGACTTTTCACCCTGATTATAGGTTATAATTAATGTAGAAAGTTGAGGCCCGCGAGGGCGAGGAGACGGAAATGGAATGGGTTTATGATGACGGCGGCAGGGCATCGGCGGGATTCCGCGGTTGCACTAACGACTGTGTAACCCGCGCGGTCGCTATTGCGGCGAAATTGCCCTATGTCACTGTCTACTCCGCAATCAATGCCATTGCCCAGGCAGAGAAACCGCGCAACGGCCGGAAACGTTCGGGCGCCAGAACGGGTGTAATGAAACCGACAACTCGCCGATACATTGAGTCGCTAGGTTGGGTATGGACACCCACAATATCCATCGGGAGCGGTTGTAAGGTGCATTTACGAAACGGCGAATTGCCCATGGGATGCCTGATTATTTCAGTATCACGCCATATTGTTGCCGTAATCGATGGCATTATCCATGACACGCACGATTGTAGCCGGGGCGAAACCCGCTGTGTTTACGGATATTGGTCAAAATAATTCCAGCCCGGCTTAACGGCCCGCGAGGGCAAGGGAGAATGCAGATGAAGTTTAGTTGCGGCCATGAGGGAGAAACCCCGCGAGACATGGGGCGCGGCAGGGCGCGGCAGTTGAGACTCGTGTGCTATTTCGACCGACTCTGCCCCGAGTGTCATCGTGCAAAGTGGACCGCATTTTTCGCAGGAGATCATCATATCACGGGTAGGGTTTATACTGCGGATGAACAGGCGCGGGCCGTAGAACGCATGATGACGAGTTGGGAATGCCAAACGAGGCGCATTGTACAATTTTACCGTAGCTAATAGCCCGCGAGGGCAGGAGGATCGGAAATGAGAATCACGCGAGTCACTAACAGCCGGTTTGAAATCGTGTCAGGCTCCAACACGTATCACATTGATCATTATCGGTCCGTTGGGCAGATGAGGTGGACGTGCAGCTGCCCCGCGCTGGGCGCGTGCAAACACCTACGCACGGTGCGAGGGTGCGAGGGGCTGGGGGTGGGAGATAGCATCGAACTCGATGCCACACCGAGACCGAAACCGGGACCGGTTGTGGAACATATCGAGACGGAAAGGATAGATGAAGATTACGAGGATCAGCACATGGCCGACGATGTGGCCCCCGAAATTGAGGCTGCTCGTAGAGGCCGTGCGGCCTATCGTCGGTTTTTGGGATACTGACAACGCCCGCGAGGGCAAGGGAGAAACGAACATGTGGACCATGATCGAAAACAGCGATGGGAGCGAATGGCTGCACCATGACGGCGAACCCTACGCGCGGACGACGCCGTGGCCGGCCGATGCGGACCTGCTCGCGGCCACTGGCGCAATCCTATTGGGCGAGATCCGGCGAATCACCGGAACCATTTTTGCATTCGGCACGCCAACCAGCCCCGAGTTTTTCACCACGATGTTTTAGCCTCGATGGCGGTCCCCTGCGGGGGATCGACGTGGACGCACAATAGCCCGAGAGGGCAAGGAGACGGAAATGGAAACGCGGAAATGCCCAAACGTATTATGCCCCGGCACAATGTACTACTCTGACGACATGGAAAACCCGTTTGCCGGGACCGATGATCACACCCCATTTTGGCAGTGCGAGTTATGCGGGGATTGTCAGCCGGAATACACCGCGGCACAGAAACGCCTAATCGAAGAACGGAGGCTAAACTCCCGCTGGGAAAATGCGACTGAGCATGAAATGGCGACAACCCCGGAAACCGAGGAATACTCGGACGAACGGTACGACCAGGAGAATCAGGACTAATTCCGCCCCGCCCGCTGTCCCCTACGGAGGGCCGACGTGGACGCTACGCCCGCGAGGGAGAGTGGAACATGGAACATGGCACTAACAAGCAAGGAAGCCATATACGCTGAGATGATCGATGAATTGCACAGGTCACATGCGATGCTACGACGTCGGCGGACAAGTGCAGCCCTGCGGACCGCACGTCGAAACATCCATCGTCTGTTGGCGGGTGTGCTCATTGGTGCCTACCCAACCGAGGAGCAATGCCGCACGGCGATCTGCCAACATCAGGTGGCGATGCGCGGTATCTAACAGTGCCGGTGACAAGCCCGGCACACAGCCCCGCGAGGGCGAGGGAGAAATGGCATGGAAGAAGGAGCGCAACGATATTACCGGGTTATGTGGAACGGGAAAACGCATAGACGATTTGACGAGTTTGAGGATGCTTTAACTTGTCTGCGCCGCCGACTAGCAAAACACCCAGGCGCAAACATCGTTATCGTCGAAATCGCCGTCAAGACCACAATTGAGCAAGTGTATCCAGCATAACGCCGCGCACACTGCCCCAGGCGGGGCGACCGCGGACGGGATAGGGATAGAGCGCCACGGGAAACAACGCGCCGGAGAGCGCAAAGGGAGACGTGAACATGATTAAGCATTGCACACAATGCGGGGAAAAACACGAAGAATTAGAACCCTGTCCAGAACTAATTCTTAAGAAATGGTTCCCCGGTGTGAAAGGAATCGGGCCGGATGGGAAGCCGTTAAAAGGTATTTGGTAACAACGCGCCACGGCGCGGAAAGGCAGAGGATGCCAACCTTTGAAATTGATAAAAATGGGTATCCGCGACTTGTACCAAATGCACCCGAGTGCGGATGCCAATATCGAACTGCGGAAGGTCCAGACGGAAAGTGTGAACAGGTTTTGGTTCAGGCTTGTGATTTACATGCCGCAAACCCCAAAGCCCGCTATATGAAACCATTGCAACAGGGATGGACCGTAGAGGAGCCGCGCACGCAAATAGAAAAAAGAGTAGAGGAAAGGTAGAGATGAAACACAACATAACTCCCGCCCCTAAACGCGCGGGCCGCCCACCGCTGGACCGGTATACCACACGCACCATGTTTGACCTTAGCGACGAAGATCGGGCGCTATTGCTCGAACTCGGCAATAGCGTGAGTATGGCGGCGGGCTTGCGGCGGCTACTGGAAAAAGCCCGTGGCAACGTTTAAATGCCTATGGCAATCCGTGGCAATGTTGCCATAAGATACGATAATGTTCAGTAGTATACGGTTGTTTGTTGCCATTGTGAACATTAAAAACCCCTTGTTTTATGGGGTTTTTGAAAACTGGCGGAGAGGCCGGGATTTGGCTTATACCCCTGATTCATTGGCCTTTTTCTACTCGTTGCCACAAGTGACGTGCATTTTCAGGTAAATCGCGCCTGCGCCGCGTCTAATTTCGGCTTGCAATTTCCGGGGTGGACGTAGTGCATTGTCATGCGGATATCGCTATGCCCGGCCTGTCTCTGGACATCCGGCAGGGGTATTCCCCAAACGTTGACGGCCAGACTGCAAAACGTGTGGCGGAGGTCTTTGACGTTGCACCGCCGCTCGAATCCCTCAGCTGCCAATGCCCGCGTGAGGCCATTGTAGAGGATGTTGTTCGTGAGGGGATATCCCTCAGTCCCAGTAAACACAATTTCACTACTGATCCCCCGCACCCGTTCCCGTTCCAGGACAGCAATCACGGCCCCGCTGATTTCAAATGTTGCTAGTCGCCGCGCCTTCTTTTGAGTCCGTTCCACAATTCCCGTTTTCAGGTTTACTTGCCGCCATTTCAGCGCCGTCGCGTCCGAAGGCCGCTGGCCAGTCAATCCAATCCATCGGATACAATTGGCAATGTGTGGCGCTCGTTGGGCGACAATTTCAAAGACGCGGGCGAGTTGATCCTCAGTCAGCGGCCAGATCTCCGGTTCCTCGCATTTCGGCAGGAGCCATTTGCGGATCGGCGACTGGCCTATCAGTTCCCGATCCACAGCGGCGTTCAGACAGGCCCTCAACATCATCAGCCGGTTCCGCGTCGTCTTGGCCGCATGGCCATCCCGGATGCGGCTGTCGGCGGCCCAGGCGTCCACAGTAGCCGGTGTGAGTTGGGATACCCGCCCGATATTGCGGCCCGCGCAGAATTGTTGGAAATCATATAGGACGCGGTTCGCCAGCGCGATTGTGCCGTCCGCAGCATTTTTCGCAGGTAGCACTTTATCTACATAATGGTCAACAATATCCCGAATACGGGGCCCCGCCGGGTCTTCCCCATCGGTCTGGGCCTCAGCAGCATGGTCTGTTATGAGTGCCGGCACGACTTCTTCCTTATATTGAGTCAGTGCGGCGTGGGCCTCAGCCTCCGACTGGGCGTTTATAAGCCGCCGGGTCCGCTCCTTTGTCCCCGGCCAATAAGTACTAATCCCCCAGCGGTTTTTGGCGCGGTTGCGGTAGAGTGAGACGATAGGTTCGTTACGGCGCATGGGGCGACTCGGTTTTGACGACTTCAACTACGTCATCACCCGGCGCAGCATCGACTATCCGCATACTCATTTTTATCTTGTTTGGGGCGCATGGTAGGGCGGTTAGGACGACCTTTTTCCCAGCTTCCCGCAATGTGTCCGCGGGGAGTTTATCCGGCCATGCCCGTATGTGGCGGCGGTGGATTTCCGCATAGGTTTCCCGTTGCGTTCGGGCGATGACCTCCCCTTCACGTTCACGGAATGAACGGGTATCAGGCGGATCTTGCCGGATCATGAAAACATGAATAATGCTGCTATACCGAAGACGGCTAACATAATTGATGACCACATGTTTTCAAACGCATTACCCATTCCAAAGAATAGAGGACCAAGGGCACCAATGAATATTCCGAGTAAATCCCACATGTCAATTCTCCTCTTTTATCGCTGCTAAAATCCGTTCGATGTTTCGTTTGTTCTTTCCATATGCGACAATTTGGCCTAATGTCTTAGAATTGGCCTCGATACGCGTAGTTTTTTCGTCTACGGGGGTGAGAATCAGCGTGACTTCATCACCCCATGTCCAGAGACTTACCGGCGTACCTGCTGTGATTATGCCCGCCTGTTTATCACTGAACTTGACGGTCCAACCAAGATCGGCGACTGCACGGACCGCCGCAGAGAAAGCCGTATCTATATTTCCGCCGTAAACGACAGGGTCAATGCCGCCGCGCCCCGTACTCGTGGAAGCACACCCGAAGAGGAACAAAACTAAAACAATACACAATCCGCGTTTCATCGCCTACCGACCTCCGTAGTTGCTCGCGCGCGCTTCCCGTTTATGCGTCACCGCCTCAATGGCTTTTTGTCGCCATAATGCTGTATCTCCGGCATTTCCGGGCGCAGTCTGAGTGATCGGCACAAGATCTGTATGAATGCCGTCTGGCAGATTGGCAGATGCACCACTTGCCGCGTCAATCCCTATGCCTATAGGCGCAAGCAGGCCGATTAGTAATAGGTTGCCAAAACCCGATCCCGCCGCGTTCTTTCCTACTGTTCGGTTAATAGGAGAGGTGACGGTATGATATCCGTCAAGAGTGTAGGTAGCAAAATAGTTCTTCTTTTTGGAGAGTTTTATTGTCCCCGGTGTGGTAGTCGTAAAGTAAAGACCCGGCTTTTTCGATTCCACGGCCACCTTTGCGCCGCGAGGTTCAGAGGTAAAAGTAACGTTCTTGCTCGTATTGCCTAGAATTGTAGCGCAACTCGCCAAAGAAACGAGCATAATTATAATCACTGCAACCCTAACCCTTCTCATAATGTCCCCTTTCTCGGTTTTTCCACTAGCTTTGTCCAGTGTTTCCTTCAATAATACCGTATTACTTATAACTCCTATTGACAAAGAAACCTATTGGTGATAAAAGGATTCCGCTGCGGTGCAGGCCACTCCTGAGTCTGCCGGGGTGCCGCCGATCCTGCCTAAATGATTTGGGGAGGTACGGGCATGAAGTCACAATACGAGTCATTTTTTGCCTGTCTTAAACGGCATCTCGGCGCGATCCATCGCGGTCGCATAGCAGGTTACAAACGTGCCAAGCTTTTCGATCTTTCGGTCGAGGCTGAACTCGCGGTCGGGCAAATTAAGAGCAGCGGCAAGCGCATTCGCGTCAAGCCTGGCAACCCTAAGCGGGTCCGAAGTTGAATCGCTAATTTCAGCGGGCGGCATTATCTTCATAATAAATCCATGTTCACGCAACCAAGGCTCTAGGCTGGAACGCTTCTCTGGGCCAAGAACGCCACGGCTCACAAAATCATACAGCGGCTGCGGAGTTTTCAATCCAATTGCTTTGGCGATATCTGTTACGTGAATTCGCTTAGACGCGGCGGAAAGCGCCGCTCGTAGCCGTTCTTTTTCCGGTTCCATGTTGAACATTGTAAACGCTGTAAGTCCTTATCACAAGCCTCTCTAGAGCAATCTAGACACCCCAGTCAAAATTCCTCTTGACAAATCTAGGTAAATCGTCTAAGATTCTAAACGGAATCTAGGAGGTACACGATGAACAAAGACAATAATGACCGCCCGCCGAGGGCTGAACGGCTTCGTGAATTACGCGGTGAACGAACCCTCCGCGAAGTAGCTAAACAGTTGGGGCTTTCACCTGCAACCATATCACTTAATGAAAATGGATACCCAATTTCCGCCGAGGTAGCCAACCTCTACAGCCAATTCTATGGCGTCGAAGTATCCGAATTTTGGACGCCACCGGAACTTCCAATGGCCGACGCGGCCCAATCCGCGTCCTCTTGCGCTGACAATAGTTTACCACTGGCCGACGAAAATTTCAACCTGGAAGATGTCCATGCCTAAAGTCGCAACTGCCGATCTCGCGATGCGCGAGTACTGGACCCCCGCCCAGGCGGCGCGGGTGCTCGGCCACGGGGCGGCATTCTGGCGGGCCGCGTTTGACCGCGGCGACGTCCAGGGGCAACTCGCGGGGGATCGCCGGTATCTAGTCGCCGGTTCAGCCCGCGTCTACCTGACTGGCCTATGCCGGGCCACTGCGCCCACAAAACCGCTGCAAACCCGCGGAGAAGCGGCTGTAGCGCGGTTCATGGCCCAACATGGGGCGCGGCCAGTTAGTACGAATTGACGAAAACGGAGGGGATCTGAAATTTGAATCGGCAACGCCGACGGCAGGCTTGGCGCGGCTAGGCACGGCGAGGAATGGCCTGGCTAGGACCGGCTGGGCACGGCATGGGATGGTTTACAAAATGGAGGAAACAACGTGAAGAAGACAGAGGAAGCGGAAGCGGCACCAAAACAAAAGACGGTTTTAATTGAAAAGCCAAACATGGAAATCGGGCTTTTCCGTATCCGTGGAACGGCTCCTTATGTGCAACACCGTTTCGCCACGAAAGCCAAGGAAATGATGAAGGCGAAACAGGAAGCCGGATCAACGGCAGCAAAAGGCGCAAAGCGAGAAGCTAAAAACTTCATGGCAGAGTATGAGGCGGCGATGTACAAGATCGGCGCAAACGGGAAACCGGTGGAACATGGCATTCCCGCGCCTGCATTCCGTAACGCCATGATCTCGGCTTGCCGGGTTGTCGGCTTCCCTATGACGCGCGGCAAGTTGGCCGTGTTTGTGGAGGCCGATGCGTTCGATGAAAGCGACGGCACGCCCTTGGTGCGCATCATCAAAGGCAAACCCCACTGTACTGAAATGCCAGTGCGCCTCGAAACAGGCGTGATCGATATTAGGGTACGCCCGATGTGGGACGCGGGGTGGGAAGCCGAAGTGCGTATCCGATTCGATGCCGACATGTTCACGTTGGAAGACATCGGAAATCTGTTGTTCCGGGCGGGCGTGCAGGTAGGTATCGGTGAAGGACGGCCCGACAGCAAAAAGTCCTGCGGGATGGGCTGGGGGTTATTCGAGGTTGTCAAAAGCAAGTAGCCGCCGCTGTGTGTGATAGTTGAATCAAGGCAGGCACGGCGGGGCCGGGCATGGCGGGGCTCAACGGGGTTCGGCTTGGCGCGACTTGGCGAGATAGGCTTGGCAGGCGCGGTTCGGCGGGGCGGGGCGGGGCGGGGCGGGGTATGGCACGGTTCGGCAAGGCATGGCAGGCATGAAACGGTTGAGTGAGCGAAACGACGAAAGGACAGAACGGAATGGACAGTTCAGTGTTGGATGAACTTGAGATGATCCGCGTCAAAAGCGGCGGCGTGCTCAAGCCAGAAGATGTAGTCCAGCGGGCGAAGGGCAAAAGCAACCCGCTACACAAGTATTTCACATGGGATGATACGGCGGCGGCGCGTGAATACCGCCTGTGGCAGGCCCGTGAGTTAATCCGCGTTCATGTGCGTATCGAATCACCGGGGCAAACATTTCCAACCCGCGTGTACGTCAGTCTCGATGCCGACCGGCAAGATGCGGGCGGCGGGTATCGCCACATCGACGACGTGTTAACCAATACAGACTTGCGCAGCCAACTACTTGACGAGGCCGACCGCGACTTCCGGTATTGGGAAGCCAAGTATTCACACTTGAAAGAACTCGCTGGCGTTATCGAATCAATGGATATGGTGCGGACAAGACGTAGCAAGAAATCCAAGGCGGCGTAACGGAGGCCACATGACGGCACGTAAGTGGAAACAGAAACGGGCATTACAGCGGTTCGCGGAGGCGGTCCAGGCGCTACCCGGATTAGCCTTATGGGGAAAATGCAAAACGCTTGAAGACGTTCTGTATCGCGTTGCCCATCCCGCTTGGCTGCCAATTGTAGATGCATGTACGGAAAGAACTGGTTTTGCGCCAATGGATGCGGCCAACATCGAATCCCGCAAGGATATTCGCTGGCTCTACCGGAGGTTACTTACCGCCTGCGGTGTTGATGCACGGCACGTATAGGAGAGGGGCATGAAAACGGCGATAGTCGCGTGTAAATGCGCACACGCATGGCAGGACGCCCGTTACGGCGCACACAACCGCGTGCATAACTACTCCCCGAACAAAACTTCGCCGAAATGGGTTTGCACAGTATGTCGCGCTGAAAAACCAGCGCCTAATATTTAAGAAAGGAGAGGAACTATGAGACTAGAACTCTACGGCAGTGGACCACCGCAAGAGCAGGTGACACGGATTCGGGTGCGGCAAAATACTGACGCCATCATTATTGACGCAGTTGATGCCAATGGCAACCAAGTAGAGCATGGACTTTTGTTCGAGTTGACACCTAAAGGCCTTGAATGTTTTTGCAAGGTTAATAAGACATTGGGATTTCCCCTTGAAGGTGCTGGTTATATCAAGGTCATTAACAAATAGCCTCCTTCCGCCGCGAGCCGGGGCGCGGAGTAGTACCCCGGCATAGAATTGAACTGTAGTCGTGTAGCGCAATAGGTAGAGCGCGGCGCTGTTAACGCCGAGGTTGTAGGTTCGAGTCCTACCGCGACTGTTAAAAGTTGAAGAACCGATCCCCGGTGTGCCGCTGGGCACGTTCATCCTCACCATCCAACCCAGTAGCCGATTCACTCAGATAGGGACGCGCCACCCTCGCGTCCCATGCTCAGCGGCACACTATAAAAATTGAATAGCTTTTTGATGTGCTGGGAAATGGTATAGCGGAGTTTGATAGTAAACAGGTTTCGATTCCTGCCAGCACATCGAGTTTGCGAGGATGTCACCGGGATTACCCGATGGCATTTCCGCAAAGTGGCGTCACCTGCCGTGCTCCGTTTATGCCTAGGCTGAGCGAAGTGGTGAGGGAACGCCGCCAGACTAGGCGTGACTTAATGCCACGGTTCAGAGTAACCGAGGCGAAGAAATTGAATAGTTCTTGATGTGTTGCGGCGTGGTGGGACACGCTAAAAGGCGGCAACGACCGGCTAGAACCACAAAGGGGTAGTGACCCTTTCGATTGTCGGTAAGTAGGTGAGCTACTTGTAAGACGAGCGCGGAAAGTGCCGATATTGACCCGCGCATGTGGAACCGAACAAACGGGCAGGTTCAAATCCTGCCAGCGCATCGAGTTTTTGCCCGCCGAATGAGGGCAGTAGAACGCGAGAGAGGAGGTGGTCCGCGAGACGGCTAAGCGGACCCCATGACACAGTTGAATCTGATCTTTGGCGTGCTACCGGCTACCCTTGCGGAACATGCGCGAACCCTGCGGACTGTCTAGACAGCGCCGTAGCAAGTATGCACTAACGGTTTAGCACACCAAAGTTTTTGCGGCCTGTGATGCCGCGAGCGGCGACACCAAGGATTCAATCTAGCCGCATAGTGCGTGCGGTGCCGGGTTTGTGGAAACTTTCCCGGCACCGCCCTCCCCAACGAAAGGAGAACTAATGTTCAGGTTAACGACAAACGACGATACTGTTGTGTTTCAGGTCCCGTGTGGAGAGGGAACTATCCGCTTTGAATGTTATTGCGGAAGCGGAGGCGCTGCATTAGTCGTTGCTAATGCACTTCGCAATGCCCATCCGGTTCTCTTCGACACCATTGAAACGGAACCCCATGTGTTAAAAAGTGAAGGGGATTGGCTACGTGAACGGTTACATGAAGTACAGACGAAAATGGATCGTGCCGTGGCGGAGATACGCGATTTGGAGAAGATAGCGAAAAATACATCACCTATCCCTACACTTCAAGAATTTGGATTGTTTCGAGACGCCGTGTTCGCGGCGGTGAAAAGAATCGAATAGTTACCAAAGTTGAATTCGTGGGCGAGTGGCGAAATTGGCAAACGCAGCGGACTTAAAATCCGCTACCCCGGCCAGGGGTTTTTGTAGGTTCGAGTCCTGCCTCGCCCATCTTATGAATTATTAAACTATTAGGTTTTGGCTAATAGTTGCCCCGGAGAGTACGGGTATACAGTTGAATATTTTTAGGTGTGCTGTGGCCGAAGGAATGCGTGACGGGCGCGAGAAATCGCGTTGGTAGTGCGACGACGGCCCCAACGGTCGGCTCAATGATGGAGTAAGGAACAAACCCCTAGAGCAGCAAGCAGGTCAGCCGGGCGCGGGTGATTTTACCCGTAATGACAGTACAGGCCGAGATAATCGCCTGATAGCCATAGTATACCGATTTCCCAGCAGCGACCTTGCGGGGCCGTGCGGTGACATGGCGTAGCTCTCCCATAGAGAACGTCATGGCATCGTTACATCAACCCGTTCCGGTTCTATCACGGCTGAGGCCGGACGCCGCTCGGATAACAGTTGACGGGTATCGGCGGATGTCCCAATGGCACTGTCCAGGAACAGTGGTCGGGCTTCGTGCGGTGCGTCCCTGGCGGGTGCGTGGGGTTCGATTCCCCAACGCACAGAATGCAGCATCCGCCGAGTTTTAGCGATGCCAAGGAGCGGGTCAACAGCGGCCCGCCCCCGCAAAGAAAGGAAAATGATATGAAAATCGTAGACAATAGAATCACTAAAACATCAATAATGGTAAATTCAGAAGATATTAAAGTGGGCATATATTTTATGGGACGCATCAATGAATGTAACGGCCTTTTCTTGCGTATCTATGAGGGAGTCGTATTTATCGATGATCCGGCCTATACGTGGAATGGATCGTGTGATGTAAGTGAGTACGAGCCTATCGAGGTCGAGATCCACATTGAACGGAACCCGTAATGGCTAACTTCACGCGCCAGATCCGCCTGAAGCGTAGGCGTAGTAAACCTAAATTCAGAGGTACGAAAGCGGGCAAAGAATCGGGTTACACACGGGCGGTTAAACGGGCGTTTGGAGGAACGCGGTAATGGCAGAGTTCATATCAAAAAGCGAGATTTTAGAAGCTATCAAAAGCGCACGAGCGACAATGCGGTCCGCAGATGAAGCCGCGAACGACATGGCTATCCTACTGATTGGTAGATTGCATCATGTTGGCTCATATGCCCTGAACGAGCTAAAGCACGAACTTGCGCGGTACAACATGCATACGCAGATGTGGATATGACAACCCCACGCCCGATCTTCGCCAAGACGATCAAACCGGATAACCCGCCCCGGTCCACGCGCATCGCAGCCAGCCACTACCATTTTCAGGGCGCATACTACGACGCCGATCCTATCCACCAACCTGACAAACCCACCCGCAAACGCCCACCCGATTACGATTATGACCGCCGCTGTACCGGGTGTGGCAAAGTGCCCGAATGTTGCGAATGTGATGAGGAAGACGCACGAAACTACCGGGAAAGGCACGGATTATGAACCAGACCATCAAAGAGGGTCTCGACCGCTATACACAACACCATGTACAAACAGGTTCGTTTCTACGGGCTGTGCTTGAAAACGATCTCAGAGACGCCGTGTGTAGGGCTGATGATGACAATATGCGTGATCTGCGGGAGATCGTCATGTACGTATACTGGGAACTACCGGGCCAGTGTTGGGGATCGCCTGAACTTGTCCGGGCATGGCTTGCACAGAAACCGGCGACAGCGGAAGCAACAGTATGATCACCGAGCGCCACTTAGCTCTAACTGAAATAATGATCGCCATTCTTGAGGAAATGACTCGCGTATGCGGTGCGCTATCACCACTGGCGTGCAAATATTACGCGACCCTGGAGGGCTGTTACACTGGTATTGCGCATAGCCGCGCAGTCGAGGTTCTGCATGTGCGGAACTGTGGCGGTGCTACGGGGTGTACTGAATGAACTGAAACGGGTCGCCAGTGCGGGCACCGCGCTAGCGGATACAACGAAGACAACGAAGGGAGACTCGGAATGGGAACTGAATTAGTAGCACAAAATGAACGTGATCTCGCAACTCGCTCAGACGTATGCCATATGCTGAGCGTTGCCGAGGTCAAGGCGCAAATGGATGCACTTGAAGAACTCATGCGTATCTGCCTGAAAAAGGGCGATCTTGCCAAGGGCAATGAGGGCGATTACTACACGTTGCCCGGTGGCAAAAAGCCCTGTCTAAGTAAGGCGGGCGCACAAAAAGTAGCGACGATGTTTCGCTTTGCCGCATCCTACCCGATCATCGAAGATCTGAGCACAGCGAATGAATCGCGGTATCGCGTCCTGTGCCGCCTCACCCGGCCCGATGGTTTATTCGTTGGCGAACAATGGGGCGAGGCCAGTTCGGCGGAATCAAAAAATCGGTGGCGTAAGGCGCTCGATGACGAAGAGTTTGACAGTTCACATGAAGATGAGAAACGGATCGTAAAACGCAAGAACCAAAACGGCGACGTGTACGAAGTGAAGCAGATCATGGTAAACCGCGCCGATAGTACAACGAACGTGTTGCCAAAGGCGCAGAAACGTGCCTACGTTCAAGTTGTGCTTGCCGCCTCGGGCGCGTCCTGCCTGTTTACGAGCGGCCTTGAACCGGATGATCCCGATTCTGCTGGTGATGGTAACGGCAAAGAGCCGCACAAACCGATTCAGAAACCCCAGGCGAAAAAGGAGTCCGCGCCCGCATCCGACAGTAGTGATATCAAAACGATCCAAGGCGTGGTTACGCGAGTAGCTGAAAAACCAACAGCCAAGGGTGGTACTCGCTTTGGTGTCTGCATTTTGGATGCATGGTACAACACATTTGATGACAAAATCGCGGCAGTGTGCGCAAAGGGCGTGATCATCACGCTGGTCTATAAAGTCGGTCAGTACGGCAACGATATTGTATCGGCGGAAATATTCAACGAACAACCAGGCGAGGCGGCGGAATGATCGTCTGTACCTCCGACCACACTTACGTTGATGATGCTACCGGGCGCACCTACCCCGGCGTCACGCAAATTATCTATGAGGCCGGACTCATGGGGTACATGCCCGGTGATGATTGGTACATGACGCGCGGTACGCTTGTTCATGAATGCACCGCCATGTGGGATTGCGGCATATTGTGGGAGGAGGCACTCGACCCCGCGCTGACCGGGTTTCTGGCGGCATGGAAACGATACCGGGCCGACACCGGGTTTACGCCCGCGCCGGACTTCATCGAGCGGATCTGTTTCGATCCGGTGTTGGGGTACGCGGGCACGATTGACCGTGATGGATTGGACATTAAAGCGGGTGTGCCCACCAAGTGGTTTTTGATTCAGGCTGCCGCCTACTGGCATTCGCCCGAGGTAAATAAGGGGCCGTGGCGAACGGTCTTTCTCCGCGAAGAGGGTACCTATAAGGTCATCGTTTACAACCCGCAAGATTTGTATAGGGCATTTCAGGTGTTTACCGCCGCACTTACCCTATACGCATGGAAAGCCCAGAACGGGTTATTAACATCAAATCAAGGGGTTATATTGTGAACACCCGAACACCATATTGTCTAAGTAATAGAGCAGCAAAGCATGGAAATACATGGAGTGGTTTTACAAAGACTGCAAGCTGGAGAGAGTTGTCCGTGAGAAGTCGGTGGTTTGTGCTCGCCGGGTGCGGTGAGAAAAATGATTGCTGGTTATGGCGCGGTTGTATCAACGAGAATGGCTATGGATCGTTAAACTTCCATCATTCAAATATTTTAGCTCACCGCATCGCCTATGAATTGTTCATCGGTCCAATTCCGCCAGGGCTAGTAATTGATCACCTTTGCCGTAATAAGGGGTGCGTAAATCCACTTCATCTTGAGGCCGTCACTGATAGGGTAAATATTCTGCGCGGCGAAGGACCGGCTGCAATTGAGGCGAGACAAACCCACTGTATCCATGGCCATGAACTGAGTGGCGAAAACCTTCGCATTACCATGTTCAAAGGTAGAACTTATCGTGGCTGCATGGCGTGTCAAAGACAACGCAAGCCTAAAGACCGTGAGAAATACCTGGAGTATCAGCGCCAATATAACATCGATAGGCATGATGCAAAGTTGGCATATATGAAGGAATATAGAAAAAGGAAAATGGAGAACAAAATCCGATGAGTGCAATTATCGAAGAACCTCCGCAGGTAAAAACCTTACGCGCGATTGTGCCGTTCACAGAAAATACTGAGAGCGCGATAGCCCTTGTAAACATGGCCCGGTCATTCAAGATTGTCACGGTGGACGATCGTGTATATGCCGAGCGATTGATTCAAGCCCTCGATGCCGCATCAACATGGTGGCATAACGAACACATCGACAATAAAAACAAGGCGTATGCAGCGTATCAATCCGCGCTCCGGTTGCACGATGACAAAATCACGGAACTTGATGATGCCCGCAAGAAACATCTGAAACAGGAGTGCATCCGGTGGGATGCCGAGCAGGAAGCAATTCGCCGCGCAGAGGAAACGCGATTACAGGCCATTGCGCAGAAACAAGCCGAAGATGAGGCGCTGGCAATGGCCGCACAAGCCGAAGCCGCGGGCGACCACGAGATCGCCGAGGCTATTGTAGCCGCGCCCGTGGTTGCACCTACCGTGCGAATCATCCCAACCGCGCCCACGCCGTCTAGGTTGACCGCTGGACGTTCTGATTGGACCGCCGAGGTAGTTAACCTCATGACGCTAGTCCAGGCCGTGGCGGCTGGTACACAGCCGATAGAACTGCTCCTGCCGAACCAGGTGGCATTGAACAGAATGGCGAAGGCGCTGCATTCGGGGTTCAAGGTCCCTGGCGTCCGCGCCGTGGAAAGGAAAGTATGACAGACACACAGGTAGTTACCGTACCGCACTTCAAGGCCGAAGAGGAGAAAGTATGATTGAACTCAACCATGTGCCGCCGCTGACGGATGACGGCATAACCGCAATAATGCAAAAGTGGAGTACCGGACATGACGCATTAACGATACTACGCCGGTATCTGCCCGATGGCCTAACCCATAGGCAAACACTAGAATATCTCGATACTATTTGCCAGCAAGCCGCGAAGTGGCGGGAATTTGTGAGCCTCATAACACTCACCGATGCCATTCACAGAACAGAGAAAGCCGTATCCGATCTTGAACAGCGCGTGGAATTCCTTGAACAGATCATACGAGACGGGAGAGTGGAATGATTGAACTGAGACAGGGCGTGGAACCGTTGACGGTAAATAGTCCCGAGATAAGAAACTGTGCTTTAAACACAAGTGAGCCAGCCTTTCATCAAATGTGGTCCGACTGGATGGATGTCGTTGCGCGCTATTTACCGGCCTTTGAGTCTGAATCTATAGTCTACCGCGAATCCCTTCTTTTGCTCGACGGTATCTGCGAGCAGGCCGCACAGGCGCAGGCCATCGAAGCGGAACTCGTGCGACTTAAGGCCATAAACGACTTCGGGCGCGTGGTCAGGCCAGCTTTATCAGAAGACGAAATCGACGCCGTGATTGACGATTTTGCCGAGAATGGCGCTAAACCACGGGCCGACGTGCGCGATGCGGAGACGTGGAAGCGGGAATTGTGCGACGAGGTTCTGCTAGATCATAACATGTACATTACTATTGAACTTGCCACGTTCAACAAACTTGTCGATGCCGCTGCGAACCGGGGCGGTAAGACGTTGCGGGATGAACTCGCAATGGAAGTCATGAAGAAAATGCTGGAGTTTGTTTTAACACATGAAAATCGCCCCGATGTGCCGGTTGAACGGATCGCAAAACAAGCCTACGGTCTTGCTGACGCCATGCAGGTCGCATCGAAACAGAAAGAGAGTAATAAATGAAACTCGATGTCTATGGAAAACCCGGTGATTTTGCAGCAAGCGGCGAATATGAAAACGCTATTATCGATGGCGTTCTTTCTCCATGTCCGTTTTGTGGGAGCGTCGTTTTAGAAGTAGGCAATACACATACGCCGCACTATACGGTGATATGCGCTGATTGTGGTGCAGAAAAACCGTGTGCAATAGGTAGTGGAAAGCATTTTAAATCGAAGGACGCCTGTGTTCGGGCACACCGCCAAAGTTTTAGGTCAGCAATCACGGAATGGAATACGCGGGCATGAGCAAACATAGCAATCTCAAATGCCCCGACTGCGGAGCCCTCATGATTCTGCGGAAAAGTCAGCATGGCCCATTTTTCGGCTGTACTAGTTGGCCTAATTGCGCGGCCACGCACGGCGCACACCCGGACGGTACCCCGCTTGGCATTCCCGGCACACGTGAGGTTAAAGATGCGCGGATCGCCGCGCACGCCGCATTTGATGCGTTCTGGCGCGGGGCCGGTATGACGCGAAAACGAGGGTATGCGTGGTTACAAGATCTACTCGGCTTGATACCGGAAGCATGTCATTTTGGGCGGTTTGACGTGGCGACGTGCGAGCGGGTAATTGAGATCATTGTAAATGCGCGGGGGAAACTGGTATGAACGCGCCCGCCCGCACACGCGCTGATTTCATCCGCATAACGCGGTCCTACCGGCTGTTGCGCGAGTTCATGCGCGACGGCCAGCCACACACGTTGCGCGAAATGGCGGTGGCTGCGGAATGTTCGGAATCTGCCGTATCGGCCCGGTGGCGCGAGTTGAAATACCCGTGTTCATTGGACAGGTTCGCCGGGTATGAACAGTACAAAGTTAAAATACGCGATACTGGCGTTTGGGTATATTGGATAAGACTGCGGGGTGTAGAGCAGATAATGTTAGCAGTGTGACAACAATGCCCGGCGCACGGATGCGCGGGCTTGGGGGCAGGGACGCCGAATGCGGGGAGTTGATATGCAGATTAAAAGCCGATGGAATGGCGAAGTACTGTATGAATGTGAGGCCGATAGTCTAATCGAGGTTGTCATTAAGGCCGTAGAAGCGGAGGCCAACCTCGCGGGGGCCAACCTCGCGAGGGCCGACCTCACGAGGGCCGACCTCACGAGGGCCGACCTCGCGGGGGCCAACCTCACGAGGGCCGACCTCACGAGGGCCAACCTCACGGAGGCCGACCTCGCGGGGGCCAACCTCGCGGAGGCCAACCTCACGAGGGCCGACCTCGCGAGGGCCAACCTCGCGGGGGCCGACCTCACGAGGGCCTACCTCGCGAGGGCCGACCTCACGAGGGCCAACCTCGCGGGGGCCGACCTCACGGGGGCCGAGTTACCACATTTCCAAATCTGTCCTGAAGTCGGTAGTTTTATCGGCTTCAAAAAGCTAGACAACGGCATAATTGCCACACTATTGATCCCAGACGGTGCGCGGCGTATGACGCCGCTCGGTTATCGGAAATGCCGGGCTGAACGTGTGCGTGTATTAAGCGGCAATGGCAAAAGTCCAACCGCCAATACCAAACTGGAATACCGCGAGGGCGACATGGTTGAGGCGGACTCGTTTGATGATGATATCCGGGTCGAATACAGCCACGGGATCGCGTTTTTTGTGACGCGGAAGGAAGCTGAGGAGTGGATATGAAAGTCATCTATATCGGCGGCCCGTTCCGCGCACCTAACGCATGGGAACGCGAGAACAATATCCGTGAGGCGGAAACGCTGGGGTTTGAAGTTGCAAAACTCGGGGCAATGCCCGATATCCCACACGCAGGCACACGATTTTTCGACGGCACATTGACGCCGGAATTCTGGTTAGCGGGTACGCTTGAAAAGATGCGACGTTGTGACGCCATACTACTCACGCCGCACTGGCGTGAATCCGAGGGCGCGTGTATGGAAGTAGACGAGGCGGAACGGTTAGAAATGCCAATATTCGATAACCTGGACGATCTACAAGAATGGCTAAAAAGTGAAGGGGTTTGATATTGAATAGTAAGTGTAAATTGCACCGGCCAGGGGCGTTCTGGTTGAGGTCCGCTTGATGAATAAATCCCCCGGCTTCCACTTTTACCCTGATAAGTATATTTCACATACGAAGCACTTATGTCATCTGGCCGGCAGAATTTACATGGATATCCTGTGTTGGATGTGGGATCACAGTCCGTCTCATTGTCAGATTTCTACCGACCCAGGCACTATCGCGTTGCTAACCGGACATCCGCTCGAAGATGTTAAAGCAGCTATTTTTGAAATACAAAACCCCGCCATGAAACTGCTAAAAGAAAAAGGGAAATTATACATTAGTAACGGACTTAAAAAGGAAGCAGACAAACAGGCGACATTTGCCCAAAAACAAAGTAACTCTGCTAAAGCGTTGTGGGCACAAAGGAAAGCATTGAAGTCTAGTACAACTAAAGTAAGCCAACCTTATGCCCGCGCGAAGAAAGAGAAAGAGAAAGAGAAACGGAAAGATCCTAATGATCTTCCAGAGGGATTTAAAGACTTCTGGGTAGCCTATCCTAAGAAGAAGGCCAAAGATGATGCGATCCGGGCGTGGGTAAAACTTAACCCAACCTCGGAAATCGAAGTAGCCATCCTTGCGGCATTGAAGTGGCAATGCCAATTGCCCGACTGGAAAAAAGAAAACGGACAATACGTTCCTTTTCCGGCGAGCTACCTGAACGGGCGGCGGTGGACCGACGAACAGGAAGTCAAACGGGTTATCAAAATGACCGATGTTGAAATTTTACGAATCCAACAAGGCGGGTGTTAATGGACATCTCGTGTGAGTGGACCCAATAGACCCGCGGCGTGTGGGGATACGGAGGATGGGAATGAAAAAAGAATACGTAGTTGGGTTTTTCTTAGAGGGTACAGGGGCGGAATTTCCCGAGGATGTGTATGTGGTTCTTATCCGCAAGAGCAAACCGCTATGGCAAGTGGAGCGGCTAAACGGTATCGGTGGCAAAATAGAACCGGGCGAGTTGCCCATAAATGCAATGGCGCGTGAATGGTATGAGGAAACCGGAACCATGTGGACCTCATGGGGCGCACTTTTTACGCTACAACACCCCGATCCCGCCGGCAAAAATGAATATACCCTCTACGGTTTTTTCACAACGTCAAATGACACGCGGGCCAGTGAATTACTTCATGGCAGGCTCGTATCAGGTGAAGGGGTAATTGAAATTTGTAATGCCCGCCATCTACCTGATGCCATTATTGGCAATCTGCGGTGGATGATCGGACTTGCACTTGATGCCGATATTTCAAAACCCGTTCTCCTGAATGACAACGGGGGCAACTAATGAACCGCAACTTTCAGACCCGCGGCGAGTTCGCGTGGGGCGGGTGGGAACAATGAACGGTTTCCCCGCACACTGGCCCGCGGAACTCGTGGAACGGTTACGATTTCAGCGGCAAATGCGGCATACGGACTTGCCGCCCGTTCCGCCAAAGCATTGTCGTTGGTGCGGAAAACCCGTTGCTGGACGGCGGCAATGTTAGTGTAGCGATAAATGTGTGCATGAATACGAGTTGAGGGCAAATAGGGGGGCTGTTCTTAATGCCGTTATCCAACGTGACGGTTATATATGCGCGATCTGTGGCAGGCGACCTTGGAACCCGCAGGTTGATCATGTGGTTCCCATTGCCGAAGGTGGCGGTTGTTGTGGGCTGGAAAATCTGCGCTTATTGTGCTGGGAATGTCACAACCGTGTAACCGCCGAACTTGCAGCGCGGTTAGCGGCGAAACGGAGAGTAGACGCGGGACAACCCGTACAGGAGGTGCTTGTATGAAAACGGAGAACCATAATGGATATTTTTAGAATCAAGAGTATTAGTGACTTTGAGCAATTCAAAACTGAAATCGGCTACCACGTGAAAGGACATCTGAAAATCGAATGTCCTATCTCACTCTGTGGATCGTTAATCGTTGATGGGTCCATCCATGCGGGCGAGTCCATCAAGGCGGGCGGGTTCATCGAGGCGGGCAGGTCCATCCATGCGGGCGAGTTCATCAAGGCGGGCAGGTTCATCAAGGCGGGCGGGTTCATCGAGGCGGGCAGGTCCATCCATGCGGGCGAGTCCATCAAGGCGGGCGGGTTCATCGAGGCGGGCAGGTTCATCAAGGCGGGCGGGTTCATCGAGGCGGGCGGGTTCATCGAGGCGGGCGGGTCGATCCAGGCGCATGAGTCCATCCATGCGGGCGAGTACATCCATGCGGGCGGGTTTGTGTTTTCCTTCACCTTCTCTTTGTCCTGTAAGTGGCTTGAAACGCGCCTACTGCCGTTTTGGCGCGAATTCTATGCAACTATGCCACCGTTGCAAAAGTGGCGAGACAAGATTCTCAGCAAATCTTCTTGTTGGGGTGATCTACAAACATTAGTCACGCCTGATGAGGCTATGACTATCTGTGCATGGGATGGCTGGCATCCAATCATTAAGGCGCAACTGGAAATGTTTTTCGGTCTCAAAAAGCGCGTTGACTTTACCTAAATCGGCACAAAAGGAAACACAATGATAGCCCCTACACGCCCCGCGCCGTGCCCTAAGCCCCGTTACCCCTACGGCGGGGGTGATCGTGCCGTACGTGGCAGCGTAGGCGGCTCCAGCACGGCCCTGATGGACGAGTGGATACGCAATGTCGGGACCACGGCGGACATCCCGGTGATGATCCCGATCTTGTGGACCCTCATGAAGGATGACGGTTTATGAACGACGCGATTGACGGAACAAAAGGAGATTCGTAATGAGACAAAAAGCGAAGGCGATACTTAATGCGGTGTATGAAGCATCGAACTACATGGCTTGTAGTGAGGCGGCAGATCATGCCAATCAAGCGGCGGCGACTCTAGCTGTTGGCGCTGGCATGGAGTGGATGCTTGCTGATTTTGGCGAGGTACAAGGATATTGGCGTAAGCATTGTTACCCGTTCGACCGCGAATACTGTTATGCCCTGGCAATAGCCGTTGGAAATACGAGTTATATCAAAGCATTTGAAAAAAGTGAGGGTCGTAAGCCGTTCTTTGCGAATAAGGTGGAACCTGCTAATAGTCGCGGCTATCTGCACATGGTCGGTATACGGATGCGCGAACGTCTCGGGATTGGATCGCAGGTTTGTCTGAATCTCCCTGGCTGTTACGCATGGGCAGAAGTCACAAGTATCGATAATGAGCGCGTAGTGTTGACCGCGAAGAAAATGGACGGCGAGGATGGGGTGCGCAGGATTTTAAAACTCGATCATGACGCCTGCGCGAAAATGTTCCCCGCGCCGAAACGGGCGAAGGTGAAAGCGGCCGAAGAGACAGAGGTGCAGAGCGCATGACGCCCGCCCGTATCGAGGCCGCGATCCGGGGCGGCGTACAAGGAGAGTTGGTATGAGACTTATAGAAATTGGAGCATCACAGTCCGTAGGGATTTTCGGATTGCATTTGCAACTTGTAGACACAGCGCGAGTACAAACGTTTTATCTGATGCGTAAACAGGCCCAGGAACTCATACCCCTCTTGCAGCACTTCGCAGACACGGGCGAGTTACCCATAGATGACCCTACCGCGCCACTGATCTGGAAAGTGATTGAGGAGTTTGGGGAATCAATACCGGAGATCGAATGGGACAAGAGGAAACAGAAACAGACTATTTCTGATGCCACGAAACAGGCCGGGGGCGATGATAATGCCCACTGAACATGCGGAATGGATGGAAGCCGAAGTGCGTGTGCTGAAACGCAAAGAGCGTGAAAGTAAAAAGGCATTGCTTGTTTTGGTTGATGCCACTGGCGCGTTCCTAGAACAGTTCGCGGCCACCATGAAACAACCGGAATCAAAGAAACGCAATAAAGCCATTATAGAACTCTTCAGCGAACTGAATATGGCACGAGATCGCGCACGTTATTTTGCACTAAATATCGACTACAGAACCGATAGCCTGAACACCAAATACAAACCGCTCGGGTGCTATGACTGCGAACTGAGGGCCGAAAAGGAGAGCGACAATGGCTAACGTGACGCCGTTGAGCGATGCGGAAATGCGGATGTTAGAGGCCGTTCAGGATTACATGTATATTGAACTACACTGTTGGAATTGTGAGGTATGTAAACAGAAGGGCGATCCCAATCCCGAAAATGAACCGTGCAAAACATGTATATCTGCGCGTATGCCGTTCAGCCGCCTTGTTGCCGCTCTGCGCGACCGCGACAGGAAGCTGGCCATACTCCGGGCGCACCGGCTTGATCCCGATTACCTATGGGCGCAGACACGCGGACTCCTGAATGAACTGGACCCGGTTGACAAGACATGGACCCCAGAACAGCGGCGGCGTGAGGTAGATCGCCTGATTGCCTTCGCCCGCGGCGAACAGGACAACCCCGATGCCCACTGAACGCAAGAATGACACTTTCATAATTGGCCCCGATGGCCATATGGATTACCAGCCACCCGCACCGTATCTGTCGGATATCGGCAGGCCATGTACATGCCAATGGGAAACCCTAAGAGACCCCTATGGCCCAGATAGGCGTGTACTAATATTCGCGTGCTGCTTGGTCCATGCACAAGAATGGGAAAACCGTAATGCCCACTGAACGCATGACAGCCGCCGAATATCGCGCCCTACCAAAAGCACGGGGCAATAAGTACCACGCACGAGGCGAATACTATAAGGCCGTGTGGTTCCCATCACAATTAGAGTTAAAGTTTTATCAACTCTGCGAACTGCGGCAACAGGTCCGTGATATTTCTAACCTCGAAATACACCCGAAGTTTTGGTTAGATGCAATGGACTGCTGGTACGTAGCTGATGTTGGATTCCGGGAGTGTAGCAAAACTGTAATCGTTGACGTGAAAAGTAAACCGACAATGACGGCGCTATGGCAAGCGAAGTGGAAGGCGGCAAAGAAACAATACCCACAATATGAATGGCGGGTGGTGACAAGGAAGGATATCGGATGATCCAGATTGCATATGTGGTAGAAGAACAACTTCCATGTGAACCCGGCGCGGAACTGTGCGGGGCGTGTGATGTCAGAATCAATCATGCAGTTTGTGAACGCTTTGGTGAGTTAGTGAATCACAGAGATGATTCATGGGAACTTGACCGCCGTTGTCCCGCGTGTCTACGTGCGGAGAGGCGGGCGGTACTGCGGGCGCGGTTTGTGGAACAAAAGGAGCAGAAATGAAACAGTGTTCGACGTGCGCCCATTGGATAGCTATAACGAGCGGTTGTTCGTTGATTCGCGGGTTTAAAACTTTCGCTACGGATGGCTCAGAATGCCGCGGGTGGAAAGAAAAAGAAAAGGAACAAGAGACATGAACATCCTAATAATCTCGGTAGTATTGCTCGGGATATCAACGGCGTTTCTTGCATTGGCCTTCTACAGGCTTAACAAGAATTACGGACTGGGTGCGGCGTGCGGGAAATATAAGGCTTGACAACGCGGATAGAAAGGAGTTAAGATAATCTTGCCATGAAGATCGCTACATGCTACAATAACCTTGACGGTCACAAAACGGTGAAGGACGCCCCTGGCGATCTTCATGGCAACCGCGGCGTGGCCGTCGCTGTTTGCGCCCGCTGCGAACGCACCCTGCCCATCACCGATTTCCCCTACATGGTCAAAGGCAAACAACCGCCCGATTCGCCACGGCAGGACGTGTGCCGGAAATGCAGGGCTGTTCTACATAGCCGCGCTTATGGACGGCAACAACGTGCCGAATATTTTGACGCGCGGTGCATGGATTACAAACGCCATGGGCGGCGTGACCAACAAGCGTTTCGGTGGAAACTTACACAACCGCAACGGCGCGAGATCGAACTTATGGAGGAACTAATGGATGTACGCGGGATGACTGATCCGCTATGGCTGGACCTGTGCGAAGGGGTAGCGGTATGACACGCAGGACGCCGTGGACAATCATAGCCGTGGCCGTGTGGCTGTTCGTGGTGCTGGCCCCGGCGCTGGCAAGGACGTTATGAACAACAGCGGCCTATGCCGCAAGGAGACCTGACATGTATATGGTTATCAGCGATGGCGGGAATGCGTTCAAACTGCCATGCGGTATTGATGAACAACCTGAATATGATTGTCCATCACCGGGTATATTAACGCCGTTCGATATTTGTCCCAAAAATCGAATCGCTCTGTTTGCAGAACGGACGGATGCGATGAACGCGATCCGCATTGCACACGATTATAACCGCCTATGGTATCCGGCAGATGGGCAAGAACCGTACAAAATAGTGCGCGCTGAAGTCGTGCGCGAGGAGGAATGACATGGGAAAGTCTGTATCGATTAATTCGGAAGTGCTGGCTGAGATTCTGCGCACACATTCGCCAGCCTGTTGTCTCGTGGCCACTGGTATTATCGCCGCTGCTGGCTGCGACGAGAAGGGCGAGGTCGCGCCGCTGACGGTAGGCGAAATTCAAGTAGTGATTGACGAGACGAGATCGCAAACTTGGCCAGTACGCAAGATTTCTGACGGGGAATCGCTGAGTGATCGTGAATGGGTGCTGGCCACCCCCGCCGAACTCGTCCGTCTACGCAAGGAGCTTGGCGTGCCGGAACCGCAACGGACATGCGCGACATGCAGCAAGAGAGACGCCCACTGTGCGCCGCTGAACGGCGTTGTATGCGACATGTGGGAGGCCGCGCCATGACTGATAGAAGGATACAATATGAGTAATCCAATCGACGATAACGCCCGTGCCACCGATGAGAAAAATCAAGACACACTTGCGCGGGTCAACAAACACCTCAATGAGTTTAGACGTATGCACCAGTATAGCCTAGAACGGGCTAATCTGCTAGATGCCTACAACGCTATGCTGGAGAAAGTGAGGCGCGGCCATGACTGACATCGAACTCCAAGAACGCGCCGAGTGGCTGTATAAAGAGCACGGGGAGAAGTGTATTGAGTTTCTTGACTGGGAATTGTCACCTCCAAGCCATAAAGGAGGCCCATTGCCTCAACGGTTTGAAAAACTAGGATCAGACATAGATCAGGTATGCCAAGGTTTCTCAATGAATTGGAAACGTATCATTTTCCACGCCGCCCTGCTTGCCGCCCAGCACGAGGTTGTTAGCAAATGTATGAACGGGGTTCCAGCTATTTGTTCCGCACACCAAATGCCTAATGCCGCCTGTGATACTTGTAATCCAGCGATTAGAGAGGCCCGTGCGGACGAGCGGGGGATGATTCAATCTGCACTGGCAGATGTTAAAGAGGAAGCCACGTTAAAGGAGCGGGAACGGTGGGAAAAGATAATCGAAGACGAACTAAGTAGGATTAAATCATGTAGCTGTGTCCAATGTGAAGAGATAAGGATCGTTCTGAACCACGTACTTACAAAAGCTGAAAAATTCAACGCCATCCACAACCCGCCCGCCGGAGACAACGCCAAATGAACACATGCGATGAACACCGAAATACTATAGTAGTGCATCAGGCGCAGAACTGTCCGCTGTGCGATGAAATTGATGCACGTCAAAAAGCTGAACTTGAAGTTGATGATCTACGGGCGCGTGTCGAAATTCTTGAAAGGGAACTCAAGGATGCTCACGGGGGATAACGTCAATGCCTAGAAATGAAATTCACAACCCGCCCGCCGAAACGGAGAAGGAACAAAACGATGAATAAAACTGACTGGTTAGCCATTCTTGGACTCATTGGGTGTGTGCTACTCGTTGTCGAAATACAACTGTACATTCTCTACAAAGGGCTTTTAGGTCTTATGAAGGCTCTAATAGGAGATAAGCCCGATGTCGAATAACCCGATGACCCCTCGGCGCCTGGCGGAAATCAAGGCGCGGTACGATGCTGTACCAAAAGGTGTATGGGCGTGGCGCGTCAACCGCGCAACAAAGCATGTCTCACTTGAGGCGGGATGGGATACCGTGATGCAGTTCGTGCGATGGGGTATGCAGAGTGCAACAGTCAGATTCCCCGTAGGGGGCATTATGGAGGCAGCGCAAGATTTGGTTAAGCCACATCTAGGCGAGAACCATCATTTTCACTGGAACGCTGACATCGACCACCCAGTAGCGCAGTTTATCACCCACGCCCACGCCGACGTTCCCGACCTCTACGCTGAAGTCGAGCGGCTACAGGCGGAGGTCGAACGGTTTGATGTGCGAAAGCAGGAAATGAACGATGCCGCCGAAAAGCACGCACCAAAGGAATACCAGCGTGGTCTTGATGAGGGATCTTCTTGTCAGGCAATCCTTGAAATTCAAGGCCGCGAAAGGTTTATGAATTCTCTCACTGAAAAGGAGATCAAGACACATGCTGATAGTGCAGCCAAGGAGCAGATCGAGCGGCTAGAAGCGCGGGTGGCGGAGTTGGAGAAGGAAACAACGGAGGTCGTCCGGGGATGCAGCAGCAGAAGTGCGGCCACGATGCCGCTGGTAACACTAAAGGAGACCCTCGATGCCTGATGCGACGCCGTTTAGTAACGAAGAACTTGCAAAATTCATCGGCAAATTCAAACATGATTCGCCATGCGAATGTGCAAGATGCCGCTTCCTCGCCACCCTCGACGCCGCGAACAAGCGGATCGCGGAACTGGAGCGTCACAACGCCCCACGCTATGTCACTGGAACGTGGATATGCCCGGTGTGCGAGACGTCGGCGGCGAAGTCCGGCTGCCTGTGCTACGAGTGCGCGGGGAAGCGCATTGCAGAACTGGACAAGTGGCGTCTGGCAGTAGAAAACCTAACGCCAGGCGGTAGCGAATATCACAATGATCTAGAACAGTGTCTGAACGCGATCAACTATAAGATTTATGACGGTCCGCAGGCGTTTAGAAAAGTGTTATTTGATAAATTAGAGAGGGCCAATAAGCGCATCGCGGAAGTAGAAGCCGAAATAGACAGACAGTATGGTGTAATTCATGGAATGCACGGTGAATATCAACAGATATGGCTTGAAAAAGACAAACGCATCGCGGAACTGACGCGACTGCTGGCGGCATACAGACTACGGGATGCTGGCGTCCTAGAAGGGGTGCCAGACGTATATACGGAGGCTTGCAAAATCCTTGATGAGATTGACCCAGCCGATGACTGGCCTATTATCGAAGAATTGCTTGCCATCGCGCGAGCAGAGACCCCGAACGCGGGCGGAGAGGAGAAGTGAGAATTTCAGCGGCGGCAATACGCATAGCGGACGGCACAGTCCATACCGGCAAATCACACGCAGAGATTATTCTTTCATTGGCTAAAGGATGTTGTAAATTCTCAAACTTAACCCAAGGATTTGTAACTGATACGGGCGAGTTCTTAACGCGCAGCGAAGCCGCAAAGATTGCCTATGAAGCAGGGCAAATTTCAGAACCGGCAGAGACTGTGTTGTCAGAAGATTTTAACCACTGGCGAGGAGAGGAGAAGCCATGAGCGTACAAGTATATCGAGCGAACTCACAATACCCGCCGCTGCCAAATAAGTATGCGGACGAGTCGGATGGGTGGGTTAAGTTGTGCGACTACACCGCCCTCAAGACCCGCTGCCAGCAGGCGGAACAGGAACGGAACGATATGCGCGAGGGCCGAGTTGCTGCGTGTGAGGACGAAAACATACTGCGGGTGCAGTATAACCGCTTGCGCGACACGCTCGTGCTGCTAGGGGAGCAGGCGAAATCCGCGCTAGACATCTACGATAAGGAAATTATGGTTACGATGTTAAAGGCCGTCATCGCGGCGGCGGAAAAGCTACCCAATGTCTAGTCAAGAGCATGAAGCAAATGTATAACACGGATTATCTGTCACAGTTTGAGAAGTTTGAACGAGACTTGCTGTCACAAAAGGAGAGACAAATGATGGGAACGTTTCACATTGATCGTGAATGCGATGCGGCTTTTATCCGCCTAAATGACGCGCTGTGCTCATTTGAGCGTGCAACGAGCCGCGACTACACATTGATTCTGGTGCCTGAGACGCCAGATGAGAAGATTCAAATGTCACTAAGCGGTAAGCCCATTCCTAGTGATTTCGACCCTAAAGAAACCTTGGAAGCGGCGCTACAACGACGTGCGGCCAACGCCTAATCGCGGCGGCGGAAAAGGCGAAACCGTGACGTGCCAATGCCAAACCGAGCAGGATTTGAAACGGTTGGCGAAACGCGCCCGGAAAATTTACCGCGTCCGCAAAAGACGATTCATCGGTTGGCGAACAACCGCGCAACTATACGCAGACGCGCTAGGCGAGCTTGTAGAAGCCGTCCATGCGGCGGAGAGAGGAGAGGCGTGATGCTTGGACTTGGGATCTCATTGTCGATAATGGGTGTAATCCTAGTCTTGGCGAGTATTTCTAGTGAACTATGCCGCATAGCCAACGCACTTGAGCGGAGAAAGGACAAGTGATGAACCACAATCCCGAGCAACAGGCGTGTGCCCGCGCATACCTCGAGGCCCGCCAACGCGGCGTGAAACCGGACCCGTTGGACGTGTTGGATAAATGGATGCGCGCCGTACTGGATGACGTACCGATGGAAAGGGAAACGAAAGGAGCGAATCCATGATTTGCTTACAGTGTGGTTATGAGACGCAGGTGATCATGAAGGTGAGTGGCCTATGTCCAGATTGCGCCATAAGTGCCCTCCGCGCCGACAATGCACGGCTGACTGATGCGCTACAAAAGGCAAGTCACCTCTATACACAGCTTGAAGTCAAAGAATTTCATCTGACTGAGGAACTGGCGCAGGCGCAGCGGGAACGCGATGCGCTATCAGCCCAGCGAACGGCTGATGCACAATCGATCCAGGAGCTCCAGATTCAGGCATCACGTGACGTTGCGCGCCACAATATGGAGTTGTGTAATCAGCGTGACGTCGCCCGCGCCGAACTTGCCGCGGTCCAGCAGCGGCTTGACCACGTGCTCGCTGAGGTGCCGGGACTATGTGAACATGCCTACCGAGACGGGCAAACTCATGGCGAGAACCAGATCGACAGATGGACAGAAAGCCCCGCCTATGCCGACCTCCAAGCCCTACTCACCCTGTCCGCAGAGCCGAAGGAGGCTACGCGACAGCCCACGGAGGTGTTCCCGCCGAGCCATTACATCCGCCAAGAGATGGACAAGCGCGGGTGGGGTAAGTTATGGATACTATCTCGGGAAACTGGACTGTCGCGCCTCACGCTAGAACTAATTTTGGAGAATCATCCCGCTGTCCCGATCACCCCCGAGATCGCCGCCGCCCTTGGCCGCGCGTTCGGCACCTGCGCGGAAAGGTGGCTGAATTTTGACCGCCGGTGGCAGAAACGGAAACAGGCGCCCGCGCAGGCGGAAGGAGAGGCGCCGTGAAGATCAAGCGGTACTGCACATGTGGCGGATACCAGACCGGAACAATCGTGCGGATGCCCCGGTTACAGGCCCAAGCGGATGCAATCTGGGCGGAACATACCGGACCCGGCCATGCCCCGTGTGACGCCAAGACCGCGACAAATGCGAGGCGTAACCAGGAGCGCCGCGCCGAGAGGGCGGAAGGAGAGGCGACGTGAATCAGGAACGTATAGATAATCTGTTAAGCGGTATCCTAAACGTTGCATTGGCCCTTAGAAGGACAATCGAAAATGTCGAACCAGGCGAGTCCGTCAGAAAGTTGAGCGAGGAAGAATGGATCGAACTTTATAGACTCGTTGGGCTCCTTCAAAAGAACGTGCAACAGATTCAGCAGGAACAGGGGTTGCCATTATTAGTGGTCGAAACGGAGAAAGGGACGGTATGAAAACGTGTAAAGAATGCCAGTTCAAACCTGGCTGTTTCTGGCCACACGTCCCACCAGCGAGCATTTCATTTAACGGCCCGGAGTGGAATGTGCTTGAACGGATACTTGAACAACTGGCTATGGATGTGGCAGAGAGTTGCCCGCAGTATGAGGGAGCACCATGATCCAGCCCGGCTTGTTTGACACCAACACGGCCGTCTTCAGCGAGGATCGGAGGTACCGCTACCTGCTAACTCGCCAGTGGGGGCCGAGCACATCGCACGTCCTGTTTATCATGTTGAACCCGAGCACGGCGGATGATGTTTCGGACGATCCGACTATCCGCAAGTGCATCGGGTTCGCCCGCGCATGGGGATACGACGGACTGAGCGTCTGCAATCTGTTTGCATACCGCGCCACATCGCCACAGACCATGAAGGCTGCGCCTGATCCGATCGGGCCACGAAATGACTTACAGATTCTGCGAGCGGTAGAACGGGCAAAGATCATAGTTGCGGCATGGGGTACGCACGGGGATTTTATAAATAGGGCTTGTCACGTCTTGGGCTTAATCCGTCACCCAGTATGGTGTCTTGGAACCACGCAAACGGGAGCGCCGCGACACCCGCTGTATGTGCCTGCCGCGCAACCGCTGGTGTTGCTGAGAAAGCTGGTGTTGCTGAGAAAGGGCGCACTATGAACCCCGTAGGCGTAGCCCAATCCGCCCCGGCTGTGCGCGGCCTGCTAGACGGCGGGACCGTGCTGTGGGTGCCAGTCAGGTGCAAGAGCGCGAACATCAATGACTACGAAGGCCACTGGCATTGCGATTTCGGCAAGTGGTACTACGATTCAGTCCACGGTTGCAGCGATCTCATCAAGCCGCCTGTACAGCCCGGCGACGTGGTGTGGGTGAAGGAGACGTGGTGCGAAATACCGTGGGAAGATGGCATGGGCAAACGATCTACACGGGTTCTGTATCGGGCGACAGAGCCAGAACTATTTGACCGGACTGTTGGCGATAAATGGCGTTCCCCTGTCACCATGCCTCACTGGGCCGCGCGCATCGAGCGCACTGTCGTGACTATTGGCGTTGACCAGCGTGACGGGGTGTGGCAGTGGAGGATCAAGACGTGATCCGATACCGCAAAAGAAAGACGGCGCGGGTATTCTTTTCAACATCATGTGAGATTTTTGGCATCACTACTGACATTGAACCCGGCGACATCATTGTGGATATCAATGGAAAGATGTTCCGGTGTGAAAAACCGTCATCGTGGTGTAAGCGAAGCATCGGGGAACTCTACCCGCGCAGGATTAAGCCGCCGAAGCTTGGTATGAAGGCCACCCTTATAGATGGCGAAGCGTATTGGATTCAGGCGGAGGTAAAGGTATGAGCGCAACACAACGGCGGGCGAAACGCGAGGCGCGGGAAGCATATGAGCGGGCGCACCAAGAGCGGGTCGAGTGTGAGAGCGCGATCTTAGCGTCCTACCGCGGTAGCCTGGTTCCACGCCATCCACAACGGGTCATAAAAGCATTCTACCGCGCCCTACTTG
>Ga0315284_10000257_pt1 | contig 72912 bp, 66 predicted proteins | sample YL17G09_16_MG_FD_203696 | JGI IMG/M metagenome (GOLD analysis project Ga0315284, IMG submission 203696) | Sediment microbial communities from Yellowstone Lake, YNP, Wyoming, USA - YL17G09_16 | ecosystem: Environmental > Aquatic > Freshwater > Lake > Sediment | place: USA: Wyoming | collected...
GCGTTCGACTCCCCGATGGAGAAGCTGCCGGGCACCATTACCATGTTCAGGTCCTCTTTCCTGAGTCCCCTTGCGAAGTTCAGGGAATAAAGGATATCCTTCAATGAGAGGTCCGTTTTTATGTTTTCGAAAGCTATGGCAAGCACCCACGGCGCCTTCATGAGTACGGAAGGAGTGGCAAGCCGGCGCATTACAAGCCGCATGAATTCCTGCTGCCTCTGAACCCTGCTCACATCGCCAAAAGGGTCCTGCCGGAACCTTATGAATCCGACGGCCTGATCGCCGTTCAGCTTTTGCCATCCCTGCTTAAGGTTTATCTTCAGCCCGCCCCAGTTATCCACGTAGTACATATCCTTGTCTACATAAACCCTGATCCCTCCCATAAGGTCGATCAGCTTGATCAATCCTCTGGGATTCATGACAATATAATTGTTAACAGGGACACCAAGGAATTTTTCCACTGTTTCCTTGGCAAGCGCGGGACCGCCAAGGAAATAAGCTGCGTTGACCTTTTGCCAGCCGTATCCCGGTATTTCCACGAGCGTGTCGCGGGGGATAGATAACAGGTTCACCTTAAAGCTGCTTGTGTTCAAATTGACCAGGATCATCGCATCCGTGTGACCCGTGTCTGATATGGGCACATGCTTTGTCTTGTCATAAGTAATATCAAGCCCCATTACGAGCACGTTCATGCTCCTCGGGAGCGGCCCAAGGCGCAGGAAATACGGTATTGATCTTGGCGATAGAAGCGTGAAATAGAAATATATCACACTGGATATCAGGATCAGGAGCGCGAATAACCTGAGCAGGTCCAGTCTTTTTGCCATAAGGTATATTTTATCACACCTGCCTACGCTCTTCGAGCTACGGCGGGCAGGTCCTTGAGCTCTAAAAAATACGGTGCTATGATTAACAGGTTGTGAGAAAGATAATCGTCTTTTTAGTGCTTGTCCTCCTGCTCGGCAGCCTGACATCCGCTATACAACTCCTGGATATCGGTTCACTTGCCGATAAGCTAAAGGAAATAAGAAAAGCAAATCTTGAGCTTATGGAAGCTAAGTACTGGACCAGCCTTGAAGGCCTGCCTGCCGGCAGGCAGGGCAAAACGGTCCAGTGCCAGCTTTGCCCCAATTTCTGCGTGCTGCAGAACGGCAAAAAGGGCAGGTGCGGGTCCAGGATAAATGTCGAAGGGAAATTGTATACCATGGTGTACGCAAGGCCTGTGGCAGTTCATATCGATCCAATAGAGAAGAAACCATTCACTCACTTTCTGCCCAGGACACAGTCTTTCTCAATAGCAACGGCCGGATGCAACCTTGGATGCATCTTCTGCCAGAACTGGCAGATATCACAGTCTAGGCCCGAGGACGCGCAATCCATGATACTTTCCCCGGCTGACGTTGTCCGGTCGGCCAAGGAGAATAAATGCGCGACTATAGCTTATACATACACAGAACCCACTATCTTCTATGAATATATGCTTGATACAGCGAAACTCGCGGAAATAGCTGGTGTCAGGAACGTGATGCACACATGCGGCTACATAAATCCGAAGCCGCTCAAGGAATTGCTGAAGTATATGGACGCGGTCAACGTTGACCTCAAAGGTTTTTCTGAGGAATATTATGTGCAGATGTGTTCAGGGCAGCTGGATCCTGTTCTTGAAACCATAAGAACAGTGAAGAAGTCCGGCGTCTGGCTCGAGATAACCAACCTGGTGATCCCCGGGAAAAATGATGACCCGAAGATGATCAGGGCGATGTGCGTCTGGATAAAAAAGAACGTTGGAGCCGATACGCCGGTCTATTTTTCAGCCTTCACTCCGCAGTATAAGCTTACAAGCCTGCCGCCGACGCCCGTAAAGACACTTGAGGACGCGGCAAAGATAGCGAAGAGCGCCGGCTTACGTTATGTGTATATCGGCAATGTCTATGGCCACGTGGGCGAATCCACCTATTGTCCGCATTGTGGCAAGCTGATTGTAAAAAGGATGGGATTTGATACACTCGAGATCGATCTCGTTGACGGAAAATGCAAGTATTGCGGCTATAAGATAGCAGGAGTATGGGAATGAGGCAAAACATCCAACATCCAAATTCAAACATCCAAATAAGGCCAAAATCCCGGATCCCAACATTTGGGATTTGTAAATTGGTAATTGTGATTTGTTTGGGATTTGGATGTTTGATGTTTGGATTTCCCGCGCAAGCGGGCGTGGCTGGTCAATTCTATCCCGCCGACAAAGCAAAGCTTTCAAAGGACATTGACAGTTACCTGAAGGGCTACAAGGTCATCGGCGGCGAAGGCGAGCTGATCGCGATCATTGTCCCTCACGCCGGTTATGAATATTCCGGCAGGATCGCGGGCTATGCTTACAAGCAGCTGACGAACAAGAGCTTTGACACCGTGATAGTGATGGGGCCGAGCCATTACGTGCAATTTGACGGCGTATCGATCATGCCAAAGGGCGAATACGGAACTCCTCTTGGAAAAATAAGGATAGATGAGGAGATGTCCGCAAAGATAATGTCATACAACCCAAAGATTAAATATGTAAAGGAAGCATGGGAGAAAGAGCACTCCGTGGATGTGCAGGTCCCGTTCCTTCAGAAGACCATGAGGAACTTTAAGATCGTTCCAATGGTCTTCGGCTATCAATCAATGGAGAATTGTTACATGCTGGCGAACGCAATAAAAAAATCGATAGGGAATAAAAAAGTGCTGCTTGTGGCAAGCAGCGACATGTCGCATTACCACACTGCAGAGGTTGCGTCAACAATGGACGCTTCCGCAATAGACGCGATCTCAAAAGGGGATGTCAATCTGCTGGCGGAAAGATTATCAACGGGGGAGTGCGAGATGTGCGGATACGGGCCGGTGATAACAGCCATGATAGTTGCCGAGAACCTGGGCGCGAACAGCTATGAGATACTTAAATACGGGGACACAGGGGACGTGACGGGCGACAAGACCGCGGTGGTAGGGTACATGTCGGCAGCGATATATAAAAGGCCGCTTGTGCTTGATGAAAGCGAAAGGACAACACTGCTGGGTATAGCGCGGAAAACCCTTGATGCGTACATTAAAGAGGGAAGAAAGCCTGACGTACTTGTTTATGAAAAAAACCTGCAGCAGAAATCAGGAGTTTTTGTCACGCTGAAAAAAGGGGATGAGCTCAAGGGCTGCATCGGCTACATTCAGCCTGTAAAACCGCTCTATGTAGCGGTACAGGACATGACGATAGCTGCCTCTACGCAGGACCCCAGGTTCCCGGCGGTGACAAGCGAAGAAGTCAATGACATAAACATCGAGATATCCGTCATGTCACAGCTAAGAAGGATACAAAGCACACAAGAGGTAGTTGTAGGTGAGCATGGTTTGTATATCGACAACGGCATGAACAGCGGCATTCTTCTGCCACAAGTTGCCACGGAAAATAAGTGGGACAGGTCTCAGTTCCTTGAAAATGTCTGTTTAAAGGCAGGCCTTCCCGCATCAGCGCTTAATGATCCCTCCACCCAGCTTTATGTCTTTACAGCGGACGTTTTTCATGAAGAGGAAAAATAAGTATAAGGGACGCCATATCCAGAACCAGGGCTAACGCGCAGGTCCCGATTATCCCGAAAACCGGCAAAAACCAGATGCTTGTAAGCATTGCCGCAATGGACCCGCCAAAAAGGTCGGACGCGTACAGAATCCCCGCTTTGTTCTCCAGGCTTTTTGCCTGATACGACCTGGCCGCAACGGGAAAAACCGCCCCAACAAGCATCGCGAAGAGGAAGGAAAAAGCCGGGATCAGATACTGCGAAAGCTGATAGGGGAGCTTTGGCGTCAGGATGAGGTAGGTCATGAAGATAGCGATCAATGTCAGCAATGACGCGATCACGGCGCTGATATTGATGTCTGGATATTTTTTGTTAGTTAAATAGCTCCCAAAGGCAAGCCCTCCCATGAAGATCGCGATAAGAAGGCCGATCTCGGAATAGATGTTGCCGTACAATGCCTGGAAGGAATAAATAACAAGAAGCTGCAATATCATTGCGCAGAACCCGATCAGGCAAACGACAAGCGGCAGGATCGAGCTCTTTATGGGGCCGGACCTTGTGCTCGCGAACTTGTATGTCAGTGACAGGGCAAGTGACCAAAAAACAAGGGCCGCGAACTTGATATCCAGCAATTTTTGCAGCTGCATTGAAATGATCCCCGGGAAATAACTTAACCACACAAGCAGGCCGTAAAGATAAGATATGGGATGGAAGTCTGTATTCACTTTTGTACTTGTGTCAAAATGGATGGCATCCAGCATATATTTGAGCTTGAATGACTGCATAATATGAGGGATGGAAAGCTCGTTAAAATAACTTGTCGGAACTTTCATTTCTTCCCATCTTTTCATCATTTCGCTCGCATTATCAGTGAGAATTCCTTTACTATCGGTCGCGTAAAAATAATTGTAATTTCCGGGAATGACGATCGTATGAGGGAATACAAGGTTCAGTGTTTTGTATACGGAAGAATTCAATTCCTTAAGTTCCTTTCTCATGAATGCCTCGGATGCGGAAAGCTTTAATGCAAGCACACCGCCGCGCGCCAATCTTATCCTGCAGGACAGCATGAATTCATAAGTGTAGAACCTGTTCAAAGAAGCATTTGTTGGATCGCCGACATTTATTATGATAAGGTCGTAGTTCTGTTTTGAGCTTTTGATAAAGTGCCTGCCGTCGGTGATGATGGACTGGAATAAGGGGTTTGCGAGCGCCGCCAGCTTCGGGTCGAACTCCACATAATCGAACTTCTTCAGGTCATATTTCAGGATTTCCTGGTTCACGCCGCCGAGCCCCCCTCCGATGAGCAGAACGCTCTTGGGCGACCTTGCTTCGATGAAAGAAAGGTGGACAAGCTCCTCGTTCTCCGCGATCGATGCTGTGGAGAACATAAGGCTTCCGCTTTCGAAATAACTATAGCTACCATGGTCTTCAATGACCGAGATCCTTCCGTACACTGAATCAATAGAATTCACAAGGTTAAGACCTTTCCACTGGATCCTTGATGAATACCTGTCGATCCTCTGCCCTATGGGATGGACAAGTATCAGATTAACGGCCAGAACAAAGGAGAAAATTATCATTACGGGTATTTTTGCGCGAATATCCTTCCTGACAAAGTATTTATAGATGTGCAATGCGGAAAACGAAAGTATAAAGCCCGTTACGCCGGCGATCTGGAACGGATCCAAAAAGTATATCAATAAGAAGGTGAATGCGGCCCCGCCGATCACCGCTCCCAGGCTTTCGATAATATACATGCTGCCGATGTCCTTTAGCGCCTTGCTGCCGAGCGTGAATAAATAGGCAAAAAGAAAAGAGAGCGGGAAGATCGTGAGCAATGATATCAAGAATATGGAATTAAGGTCAGGTATGGCGCCTACGGGGATGCCGAAAAATGGCTTTGACAGCCTTGCAAAAAACAGCTCAGCCGGAACAATAAGGGAGATCGCAAGCTCCGTCATTATCAACGCCTGAAAGGGGCTTTTAATTCTGGCTGCGGACTTGCCGGCAATAAAACTTCCAAGGCTTCCGGACAGCAGCCAGATCATCAGGGAGATCCCGTAAGTCAGCTCATTGCCGTTAAAGGCCGTGACCAGTTCCCTTAAGAGCAGTATCTGGACAATGATCGAAGAAAATCCGATAGCTATAAGCGCAGTTGCCATTTTCATCTCCCGGTTGTATTATACAATGCGTATGGACATGGGCAAAATATTATATATTCTTTTCCAGGGCTTCTTACTTGGATACGGCCCGTGCCTTGTGACCTGCGTCCCCATACTTCTGCCGTATACCCTCACAAAAAAGCACTGGAGGCAGGGATTTGAAGCGACCCTTACCTTCTCACTTTCCAGGCTCGCCGTATATGTGGTCCTCGGCGGTGTTGCCGGATATATCGGCGCTTTCCTGATGGGATTCTTCTATGAAACGATGGTCCATTTTTACATTCAGGGGATCATGGCGTTCATGCTTTTATTGATCGGCATACTTGTGCTTTTTGGCAAGGATACGGGGATAAAATTCTGCCAGGTCAAGGAAGGGAACATGGTGATACTTGGCGTACTTGTTGGGCTTTCCCCGTGCCTGCCGCTGATAGGTATATTGCTGGAGATCGCGCTGCTGTCCGACAGTTTTGTCAGCGGAATGATCTACAGCTTCACATTCGGGATAGGCACTGTGCTGTCCCCGCTGCTGCTCATCGGGACGATAGCTCCTTTGATAGGGAAAAGGCTCAGCGAAAGGCTTCAGCGCGCATTTGTTTACCTTTGCGGCGTATTCCTGATACTAATGGGGCTTTATATTTTCAGCAATCTGGTAGGAATGTTCAAGATATAGCCCTTCGACAGGCTCAGGATAAAGGGAGGGGCCCCACCTTAGAGGTGAATGGGTGAGGCCCGAAAGATCATTTCTTCCCCTTTGAAGCTTTTTCCTCGATCTCCAGCTCTTCTTCTGTCTCTTCCCCTTCGGTTTTGTCCGAGGATTTGAAGAACTTTGAATCCAGCATCTGCATGTTGCTTGCGACAACTTCGGTAAAATAGCGGTTCTCGCCGTTCTTTTCGTACTTGTTCACTCGAAGCCTGCCCTCGATCGCGACCGGTTTTCCCTTTTTAAGGTATTCGCCGCAGATCTTTGCGAGGCCTCTCCATGCCACTATGTTAATGAAATCCACTTCCTTTTCACCGTTCTTTGTGGGGCGTCCCACCGCCAGCGCGAACTTGGCGACGGGGATCTCATTCGTGGTGTAGCGGACCTCCGGATCCTGCGCGAGTCTTCCGACAAGTATTGTCCTGTTTAACGTCATCATCTTATATCACCTCCTTTTTGATAAAATCCGAACATCCAATATCAAACATCCAATTCGTTAAAATCCAAACTTCCAATATCAAACATCCAAATAAACCACAAAACATAAATCTCATATACCAAATCAAAAAAACTAATAACGGAACTTATAGCCGGAATTTCTCAGTATCGCGCTTAAAATACTGATTATTTCTTCTGATTCTTTAATGTCCGCTTTAATTTCATCATTATTGATATAGGTATCGTTGATGGCCATAAGCCAGTATTTAGTTTCTTTTGCCTCTTTCCTTGCTATTCCTGTTTTATTAATAAAGTCTTTCTTGGTCAATGCCCCGTCAGCTTCTTCAAAATTGGCTCCAATAGAAGTTCCCGCATTTGAAAGCTGCCTGCGGATCCCGTCGCATTCCGGGATTTTTGGCAGTCTTCTGCATAGTTGTAAGATCCTTTTTGAAAATACCATCAATCTTTCCCTTAGATCGTATGTTTTTGCTTTTTCTTGTGATTTTTGAATTGGCGCTTGGGATTTACTTTGGATTTGGAAGTTTGAAGTTTGAGGTTTAGTTAAGTCAGCATTATTTTCGATATTTTTGGCAGTCGTTTGAATTAAGTTTTCCATTATTACCTTTGCCTCCCGCAATGGGTAATAGCAATTATTGTGCCAGGAACCCCCTCTTTATCTCCCCCTTACTAAGGGGGAGATGTGCGGAGCACAAAGGGGGTTACTGTAGTTAATATCGACACTTGATGCTGATTTCGACAGCAGAGGACCTACGCCAAGGCTTCGGCAGGTGCGTTAAATGTTCTTGAGCTCTTTTATCAGTTTGTCGTAATGCGTTCCCTGCCAGTATGCTTTTTTGCATTTCGGGCAGTAAGAGAATTTGTCCATGTTCTCATAGACGAACTTCGGGATGATGTTTTTGACCTTTTCCTTGCTAGTTTCCTCAACCGGCGTATTGCATTCGGGGCACCTTGAAAAAGAGGTCCTGCTGTCAAATCTTATTCCCGTGAGGTGTGAAAATTCATGAAGCTGCTTATCCAGATCAGTTGAATTGATCAATAAAACCTTTGCGCCGCGGACTTTCGCGATACCGGTATCCCTGGTGACTATCAACCTGCCCTCAAGCTTTGAGATCCTCAGTAGATCGCGGTCTTCAAGTGAGGGGTCAAAACAAGTGTCAAGTCCCAGAAGTCTTAACCTCCTGGCGAGTTTGCCGAGCATTGAATCAACTATCAGCTTCATACGGTCTGCCTGTGCTTGTAGATCACTATCTCCGGGTCTATCTCTTCGCAATCAATTTCCGGATACGGATAGAACTTTCCGGACCTTGTTTCCTTTATGCCCAGCTCAGTCAGCTCAACTTCCAGGTTTATGTCAGCGGGGATTATCCTGAAGTCGTGATTCACTAGCTGGGGCTCCATAGGCTGGGCCCACAGCTCGATTATCCTGCTGATCGTTTGTCTTCTGCCGCGGAATTCCTCGCCGAACTCCGTTAGTATGGCAAGCAGGGATTTCCCAAGCCGCGCTTCCTTTAAGAGATTGATGCATCCGCAGAGGCCGAGATGGGAATGTAGGAGCTTCCCTTCTTCCTTTTCAATGGAGCCGATATTGAGCAGGAGCAGCTGTACGTCCTGATACTGGTTCCCGAGGTATGTCTCGTACCGGGTGTCACCGGTTATGCCGATCTTGAGCGGATGGTGCTTGTAAGAAATATTGGTCTCAAGCGTCACGCCCACGGCCGATTCCTGGTTCGTCCAGAGTTCCGGGTGGTAAGCCTGGTTCACCACAAGGTTGAAGCCGTATTTCTCCATAGTTGACTCTCCGTCAATCTGCATTATCTTGTTGCCGGGTATCATCAGGTGAAAGTTTATCTCGTTATTGCCTTCCTTGTCGGTCTTGCTGAAGACCCCCTGGTACTTCAGCATCACGCCGGGTGAGCCGAATATGTCGATCACCTTTGACTGTCCGGAAAGCCTGTAATCGTTATATTTCGCTATCAGGCTGAGGATCCCTTCTATCGCCTCGGAATGGTCGTCGTGGTCATGTGTTATGATTATCGCGTCGATGTCAATGACCCCCAGGTTCTGCTCCCTGAATATCTCAAGGAAATTGTATCCCGGATCGATGACTATGCCTTTCAGCTCTTTCCTGTGGTTAAGAAGTGTGAGGTAATAACCGCCGCCCTGGCTGCCGGACTGCGAATAAAGAGGGGAGGATGAATTCCATTTTCTTATTATCTTGAGCTTGTTCGCGCCCATTATATCTTCCGCCATCCTTGGCATATTGAGGTCCCTTATAAGCCTGTCCTGGTTCTTTTTTATGGTCTCGCGCGTCGGGAAGAGGACCTCATCCATGTACCTTATCGCCCCGTAGGTAAGGCTTCCCTTGTCATAAAAATGCGGATCGTTCTTCCTCGCGAGCTTGAAGTCCTCATAAGCGTCCTTGTATCTTCCCTGGAGGAACCTTGCTATGCCGCGGTTATAGAGCGCGAGTGTTGTGTCCTCCTTCATTTCCTCCAGTTTCTTGAAGACGATGTCGTATATGTGCTCGGCTTCCGCGTAAAGATTATCGTTTATGCAGATGAACCCTATGGCGTCCCAGGGCATTTTATGGTTATCAGAAGCTATAGTAAGGAGGGCTTTTTTGTCGGAAAGGAGTTTTTTGAGCGACGAAACTACCGTGCTGATGTGCTTATGTATCCATTCCTTGCGCAAATAAAGGGGGAACTTGAGCAGATTATGCCACGTGTGATGCTGCTCAGCATTAAGCTCGATATTCAGCATCTGGTACATGATAATGATATTTTATCATATCCGGGGGAGGTAAAAAAGTTTTATTCGGATAAGGTCAGATCACGATATGCCGAGTTCTTTTAATGCTTCCTCTATAGCCTGGTCAAAATTGGCAATCATTAGAGACCTGGATGCCTTGGCCAGGACATCCTGTGCTGTTTGCGAAGCATCTTCTGGTTCCGGCCGGTTCCTTACAATTTTTTCCACATCGACAAGCTTTATCCTTTGGTCACTTTCGCTGTATATTTGTTTTGACCATGGTTTTACGTAAAGCTCCATCCATTTTTCAGGGGTGCCGTAAAATATATGGATCTGCATGGCGACATGTAATGGCAATCTCTCTTTTTGTGAAAAATCCGATGCTTTAATAGCTACCTTTAAGGCTTCCGTAATAGCGACCTTTTTGCCTCTTAGCGCACTCGCATCAACAAGGCGCTGTGCGCAGGTGATCAATGGAGTTATCCACAAAAGCGGATTCGCTCCTTTCGGCACCAGAGGTTCTATCACTTTCAGGTCTATATTCATGCTCCTGCATAGACGTCCAAATTGTATTCGGGCCGGTCCTAAAACATCTGTTTGCTGCATAGCGCCTAGGCCCGGTCCCGTTCCTCTTGCGCCGCCTTTAAAAAAATTGCTAATTTCCCCATATCCTGTTTTCCGTCTTGTCCCAAACGATCTATTTTCCATATTTACCCCTCCTGATATTTTCTGATCATCAACCGTATTATTATCGATAGAACCCTAAAAAAATTTCACTTTATGGTATAATTCATTTGAGGTGATCTTATGGCAGAAGAGAAGAAACAGCAGCTCCAGATAGAGGTTGATGACGCGGTCGCGAAAGGGGTCTATTCCAATGTGGCGGTGATATTCCATAGTGAGAACGAATTCATAATCGATTTCGCCTTCATCCACCCGCCCAAGGCAAAAGTGGTTTCCAGGGTGATCACGAATCCCAGCCACGCAAAGAGCTTTATGAAAGCATTGGAGCATAATGTGGCCCAATATGAGAAGCAGTTCGGCCTCATTAAGGAGACAAAAGGCCCTGAAGAAAGCATGGGTATCAAGCTCTCGCAGAACTGATCATGGGCAACAAAGAACGGGCCTTGAGGATCATCAAGCTTCTGCAAAAGGAATACCCGGAAGCTAAGACCGCGCTGAACTTCAGGACACCGCTTGAGATGATGGTGGCAACTCAGCTTTCCGCGCAATGCACGGATAAAAGAGTGAACATAGTTACCCCGACGCTTTTCAAAAAGTACCGGACCGCTAAGGATTACGCTAATGCCGACATCAAGACATTCGAGCAGGAGATCAGATCGACCGGATTTTATCACAACAAGGCAAAGAACCTAATAAACATGGCAAAAATGCTTGTATCGGATTTCAAAGGCAATATTCCCGATACAATGGAGGAGCTCATCAAATTGCCCGGTGTGGCAAGAAAGACCGCGAATGTGGTGCTAAACAACGCTTTCCATAAATCTGAAGGCATCGCAGTTGATACGCATGTCCTCAGGTTGTCTGAAAGGCTAGGGCTATCCAAGCACGGTAAAGACGCGGTCAAGGTGGAGCATGACCTTATGGATCTGATACCGCGAAAATTATGGGGCATGGTTACATATTATCTGGTCGACCACGGCCGGGCGATATGCGATGCAAAGAAGCCGAATTGTCCTCAGTGCGTGATATCCAAGCTTTGCCCATCAAGAGAGTATTTTCTGAAAAAATTCTACAAGAAATGAAATACATCATCCATAAACACCATGCCTCTCACCTCCACTGGGACCTTCGTCTGGAGTATAAGGGCGTCCTCAAATCCTGGGCGATACCGAAAGAGCCATCAGACGATCCATCTGTGAAGCGTTTAGCCGTTGAAGTGGAAGATCATGAGCTTGATTATGCCAATTTTGAGGGAACGATACCGGAAGGGGAGTACGGGGCGGGGAAAGTGGAGATATGGGACAGCGGGACCTTTGATGCGATCGAGTTCAACGATTCAAAGGTAGATATGGCCATACACGGCAAGAAACTTAAAGGGCATTTTCATTTGATAAGGTTCAAGAAGGCGGGGCCGAAGAACTGGCTGTTCTTTAAGTCGAAAGATTCCTAGTAGCTATCACGTCCACTTCCAGCCCAAGGATGTTCTCGATGAGCTTATCCCCGCACTTTACGGGGGCCCGGGCTTTGAACTTTTGTATCTCCTTCATGCAGTCGGATAGCTTGTCTTTGGGAATGACATTCGATGTCCTCACGGGAAGCCTTGAGATCGCGGCGCCTTCTATTGCCACGGTTGAAGTAAGCACTCTCATAGGCATTGTGAACTCTTCCCGGGCGTATTTATCGCCTTTCTTGCACTTGTTGCCAAGTACTTCAATTATATTGCCGCCTGGATCGGATTTTACGATGACCGCACATCCGATCGGACAGATTATACAGATGAACTTTTTTTCATTTACAGGGCCTGGCACCTATTTTAAACTCCTTTAACTTTTTAATTTTCTCAAGCTGTTCCTTGTTCAGTTTTATCTCTATCATTTCACTTGGCTTTACGATCGGTTTTTTTATGTTCACGATAAGGTCGGTGGATGTGACCTCCACGTTAACCATCGGCATCGTCACCCTCATGTAAAGAGTGACGGAGTCCGATCTTGTTATGTAATTAGGCACGACAAAGCGGGTGTTGCAGCCGGGTACGACCCGCACCCTTGTGGATATGTTAAGCGCATCATTGATGTAATTGGCTGCTGATGCTCCAGCCAGCTCGCCTTCCGTGCTGGCGTAATCCGCAAGATCGTTAACAAATGCCGCATTCCCGCAAATGAACACGCCTTCCCTGCTGGTCTGATAATTGTCATCAATGAACGGGCCGCCGGTCAAAGGGCTTAGTTCAAGCGGGATCATGCGCGACAACTCGTTTTCCGGAATAAGCCCTACCGAGAAAAGCAGAGTGTCACAGTCTACCTTAAAGCTTTCATTAGTGGGAGCTCCCTGCTCATCAAGCTGGTCGATCTTAACCCCGGTCACCCTTTCCCTGCCGTATATTTCCACCACCGCGTGCTTCAGGTAAAGCGGGATATTGTAATCATTAAGGCACTGGGCAACGTTCCTTGTCAAACCTCCGGGATAGGGGAGGATTTCCGTTACAGCGTGGACCTTTGCGCCTTCAAGCGTCATCCTTCGCGCCATTATCATCCCGATGTCTCCCGATCCCACAACAACCACTTCTTTGCCCGGGATGAAGCCCTCGATGTTCATGAACCTCTGGGCGACCCCCGCGGTGAAGATTCCCGAAGGCCTTGTGCCAGGGATCGATACCTGCTGGCGCGTGCGCTCCCTGCAGCCCATCGCAAGGATTATAGCTTTCGGCGTCACCTCTACAAGGCCGTCCTTGCCGTTCGCTATCAGCACTTTACCGTCCCTTGTTATCTCAACTGCCATGGTGTGCAGCATGAGCTTTATGTTGGTCCTGCTGAGTTTATATATGTAATGGTTGGCGAACTCAGGTCCCGTAAGGTCTCTCTTGAACTTCTGGAGGCCGAAGCCGTTGTGGATGCACTGCTGCAGTATCCCTCCGGGCTCATGCAGGCGGTCGATCATAAGGATGTTCTTTATCCCCATCCTGCCGGCCTTGAGAGCAGCCGCCATTCCGGCAGGGCCGGCGCCTATCACGATCAGATCAGTGAATATTTTTTTCATCTTTTTCCCTTGACGACCAGCGAGGCACCCCCGCGTTTTGTAATGGTCTCCTCGGGTAAATTAAGCTCCCTTGAAAGGATCCTCATCACGTGGTGAAGGCAGAATCCGCCCTGGCACCTTCCCATGCCGGCGCGCGTCCTCAGTTTTATCCCGTCGGTCGTTTTTGCCCCGATCTTTATGGCGGCGACAACTTCCGCTTCCGTCACTTCCTCGCATCTGCAGATGATGTTGCCGTAAGATGGATTAAGCTTGATCAGCAGCTCTTTTTCCTTGTTCGTGGCAAGGGAGAACCTCCTGTGCGGCTTATCGTATTTCTTGAACTCCTTTTTCTGCTCAAGCTTCATTCCTTTTTGTCTCAGAATGTTGGCAACCATCAGGGCGATCGCAGGCGCGGCGGTAAGCCCCGGTGATTGTATCCCCGCCACATTTATGAACCGATGGACATTCCTCGATTCCTCGATGATGAAGTCGTTGCTGTCCGCTATCGGCCGGATCCCGGCAAATGAAGCTATTATGTCCTTTCTCGGTATGTCGTGTATCATTGTGCGGACGAAATCCAGGACTTTTTTGAGCCCGGCATCGCTCGTAGACGTGTCCTCTTTATCGTTGATGTCTTCTGCCGTCGGCCCTATCATTGTTGACCCCTCTATTGTCTTGATGATGAGGATGCCTTTTGACTTGGGATTGGGTGTCGGGAATATGATGTGGTTATTGATATCATCCAGTCTCTTGTCCAGTATATATTCCTCGCCCTTCCTAGGCTTTATGCGGAAGTTGTCAGCCCCCACAAAACGCGCCACTTCATCAGCGTAAACTCCCGCCGCGTTGATCACATAGTCAGTTTTTATTTCCGAGCTGCCGGCGGTTATCACGAAACTTTTCCCGTCCCTCACGATCTTCGTTACCTTTGAATCAAGAAGGTACTCCACACCGTTCTGCATAGCATTTTCATATAGCGCGTAAGTCATCTCATAGGGCGGGATCACTCCGGCGGAAGGCACGAGGAGAGCCGTGTTTATTTCGGGATTAAGGTTGGGCTCAAGCTCACGCAATCTTCCTCCTTCAACCATCTCAGCGGGAATATTGATCTTTCTTGCGTTATCAAACATATCTTTCAGCACCTGAAGGTCTTCTTTGTTTCTGGCGACGATGATCTCCCCGACCTTTTCAAAGGGTATGCGGAGCTCCTGTGACAGCTTCCCCCATAGTGCATTCCCCTGCAGGCAGAGCCTGCCTTTGAGTGTCTGCATGTCGTCATGGACAGCGGAGTGGATGATGCCGGAGTTCGCCTTGGATACACCGAAAGAGACCTCTATCTCTTTTTCAATGAGGATTACCGTAAGCTCGTAGCGGGAGAGTTCCCTGGCTATCGCATTGCCGACTATTCCTCCGCCGATGATGGCGATGTTGTAGTTGGATGGCATTTGGGGGAATTATAGCATTGTTGCTGCCTGGCTCAAACCGGGTATCGTTAAAGAGCGCGATTATAAACTTATTTTAGTGCGCGGTTTTTAATGCGTCCTCAATCTTCGCCTTTAATTCAGGAGGAATATTGGATCCAGCAAGATACCCTAGAACACGAGCCGCTTCATATTGAACAGCCTTATTTCTATCTTGTAATGCTTCAATAAGAGTATCAATTATCTTTAACTTTAAATCCGGAGAAATATTGGATCCAGCAAGTCCCACTAAAGCAACGGCTGCGCTATCTGGAATCATCACAACTCCACTCCTAAATGCTTTAATAAGCGGATCGATCATCTTTGACTTTAAATCCACAGAAATATTGGATTCAGTAAGAAGCGCTAAAGCAGATTCTGCCCTACATTTAACAAATGGATTTTTATCCTCCAATGCTTTAATAAGAAGATTGACTATCTTTGACTTTAAATCCGCAGAAATATTGGAACAAGTAAGGTGCATTAGAGCACCTTCTGCGATTACTCCACTAGGGTCCCAAATATGCCAATCTTTTTTATCCTCTAATGCGTTAATAAGAGGAGTGACCATCTTTGCCTTTAAATCCGGAGAAATATCGGAACAAGCAAGCAATCCTAAAGCATCTGTTACACTATGTCGAACATCATATCCTCCCCAAGATGCAACATCCAATTTTTCATCCTCCAGTGCACCAATAAGAGGATCGACCATCTTTGCCTTTAAATCCGGAGAAATATCAGAGTTAGCAAGTTTCCCTAAAGCACTTGCCGCGTCCCTTCGAACACCCCAATCTTTTTTATCCCTTAATGCTTTGATAAGAGGATCGACCATCTTTGCCTTTAACTCAGCAGATATATTGGATTCAGCAAGAGCTCTTAAAGCACTGGCTGCCTGCTCTCGGACATAATTATTTTCATCTCCCAATGCGTTAATAAGAGGAGTGACCATCTTTGCCTTTAAATCCGGAGATATATTGGATTCAGCAAGATATCTTAAAGAATCTACCTTGTGCATTCGCTTATCGCTATTTTTATCTCCTAACGCCTTAATGCAATCTTCTATAATACTTTCCGTTGCCTTTGCATTGGATGTAACAAGGTTTTCTCTCAACTGGATGGATGCATATCCGGATTGTTCAAGGTATTGCAGGAACTTGGCATAGTTTGAGGGATTTTCTTTGCAGTATTTTGCAGCGGCAGTTCTTGCCTCTTCATCTGTATCTATTTCGCCATTATAACCATTTGTTCCATCGTGCGCGTCCCCCATCCTTAAATATCTTCTGTACTCACTTGGTGCTGACTCTAAATTAATATCCGCCATTTTAACCGCCTCCTATTAGACTTATCAAATTGACCTCAACCGTATTATTATCGGAATATTTTATGTAAAATTTCACTTTTGAGGGAAAATCGTTAGGAATGTATCAGGACACTGTTTTTATGCTAAAATATCTTCATGGCTCGGTACAGCTTAAAGGTCATACCACATTCAAAGCAGAACAAGCTTATTGAAGAGCCCGGCCGCCTTAAAATATACCTCACTGCCCCGCCAGTGGAAGGAAAAGCCAATAAAGCGCTTATAGAATTTTTGGCGGAGCATTTCCATGTGAAAAAAGGTAAAATATCCATCGTTAAAGGCATGACCTCAAGGGAAAAGGAGGTGATCATAGGATGAAAAAAATATTTCTGTTCATCATTGTTCTGTTGATATTCTGCCCATCAGCCTTTGCAGGCTACCTCTCACCTGATGCCGGCGGCTTTATCACTGTAGTGACAGTGCCAATGGCGGTAACGGAATCACCGGACGCAAAGCTCAAGTCGGCAGAGGGCTCATATTTCAGTTTCTTACAGCCGCTGAGCATAATACCGGGAATGGGACTTCTCAATCTCTGGGTCTTCAGCATCGGGGACGCGAGCATAGAGAACATTGCCAAGAAAGCGGATATCAAGACGATCCATCATGTGGATGAGAGGACAAACAGCTTCACTTTTCTCTGGCAATGGTTCAAGATGAAATCATACAGAGTATACGGCACATAAATTAATAAGGAGGAAATTCAATGATAAAGAAAATAGTCATCGCATCTGTTCTGTTGTTGGTTTTAACATGCGCGGTTTTTGCTGAGCCGATCGGACTTCTTTTTACGGCGATAAGCGCACCTGTGGCGGCAACGTCACTCACAGGTTATGAGAAAAAGGGCGAATCCACTTCATTCGGAATATTGGGTATGGTGGCTTTTGGGGATGCAGGGATCGAGGCTGCATCAAAGAAGTCCCAGATAACCGCTATCCAACATGTTGACAAATCTTGCCTCTATATACTGTGCGGTCTGTTCATGATGGAGACCACGAAGGTTTACGGAAAATAAGACAAAGGTAAATTGAACGTAAGAGCTTGAGCTGCTGCTCAGATAGCTGTAGAATAACAGCTCATGTTAAAACTTCTTAAGTTCGGCGGCATAATAATCTATTTTGCCGTAGTGCTCTCTGCTGCCGCATACCCTGCCACATGGCAGGATGTTGCGGCTTTATCCAGGAATAATGATGACTATGTAAGCGCCAAAAAACAGCTGGATTCGGCGGAGTGGACCTATAAAAAAGCATACAGTGCCTTCCTTCCGCAGCTTTCCGCATCTGCCGGATATTCGGAAACTCTTCCGCCGTTCGACCTTGAAAAATCCTATTCGCTGGGACTTAGCGCAACACAATCGATCTTTAACGGGATGAAGAACTATTATGGGCTTAAATCCGCTTTTGCAAGCTATCAATATTATCTGGAGAACCTGAAAAAGACCGGATCGGATGTCCACTATAATATACGCGTTGCTTTTATAGAGCTTTACATTGCTCAGGAAAACCTTGATCTTTCTAATCAGATACTTGCCAGGATTAAAGAGAATGCCAGGATGATAAGGCTGCGCTATGATTCCGGGCGTGAAGACAAAGGAAATCTGCTCACAACAGTTGCTTCGCAAAAGGATGCCGAATACGGCGTGGCTTCGGCAAAAAGGGAGCTGGATCTGTCCCGGCTAAAGATCTTCCAGCTTGTGAGCAGCGAGATCCGTGCCACAGATGGCACTATCGACATTTCAATGGAAACGGATCCCGATTTCAATTCGCTGATTGAAAATTCACCGTCCTATAAAATGGCGGAATATCAGCTTGAATCATCGGATATCGCGGCACAGAACACGATAGGGGGATTCCTTCCATCTGTATCGCTTTCCGCAAGTGACAGGAAGACAGGCGAAGAATGGCCGCCGGACACGCTAAGCAGCAAATCCTGGAGCCTTAATTTCTCTTATTCTTTTTTCCCGGGCGGCTCAAATATCGCTGAAAAGTTCATAAATGACCTCAACCTGGACAAGGCAAAACGGGATTTTGAATCAAGCAAAAAAAGCCTTAGATTTAGCATAGAGGATGCCTTCAGGAGCGCGAAGAATGCGATCGATTCCCTGGGTGTAAAGAGAGCACAGCTTGATGCGGCAGCGGAAAGGGCGAAGATAGCCGACGCGAAATATCAGAACGGCCTCACCACATTTGATGAGTGGAACAGGATAACCAACGACAATATCACGGCGCAAAGAAGCTTTTTGCAAGCCAAGAAGGTCGCGTTCGAATCTGTCGCAGCCTGGAAAAATTCATATGGAGGGAGAGAAGAATGAAAAAGTTAAAAGTTATAAGTAAGAAGTATGGGAGGATCATTTTACTGTTGGCTTCAATTGTTCTGATATCGTCATGTGCAAGCAAGAGTACCAAGCCGCTTGAAACGGCAACTGTGACCAGAGGAACGATACTTGCCCAGATACCTACCACGGGCGATGTGGAACCGCGCAACAGGCTGGAGATAAAGCCCCCGGTCTCCGGGAGGATAGAGACGATTCTCGTGCAAGAAGGGGACAATGTGAAGAAAGGTGATGTGCTCGCCATGATGAGCTCTTCCGATCGGGCCGCCCTGCTTGACGCGGCAAGGGCGAAAGGAACGGCGGAATATAAACGCTGGGCCGATGTTTACAGGCCGGCGCCGATAGTCGCGCCGCTTGACGGCTTTATAATCCTGAAAAACATCGAGCCGGGGCAGACCGTCACGGTGGCTGACGCGGTGCTGGTAATGGCCGACAAGCTCATCGTAAAGGCACAGGTGGATGAGACAGATATAGGCAACATCAAACTCGGCCAGGCCGTGAATATAGAACTTGACGCTTATCCCGGCCAGGCCATCAAGGGGAAAGTGGAACATATCGCGTATGAATCACAGGTCATCAATAATGTCACCATATATGAAGTGGACATACTTCCTGATTCAGTGCCAGCATACTTTCGCTCAGGCATGAGCGCCACGATAAACTTCATCAGCGAAGAGAAAAAGGATGTGCTGATGCTGCCATTAAAAGCCATAAAAAAGATCACTGACAGATCTTATATATTCCAGACAGATAAGGCAACTAACAAAACTAATCCCATCCAGATAAAAACGGGGCTTGAGAACACAAGCCATGTCGAGATCATTTCCGGATTAAAGGCAGGGGATAAAGTGGTGATACCTGACAAAAAGATGATATCAGACCTCGAAGCGAAGTTCTCCCACGGTCCCCACGCCCCAATGAACCCGTTCCAGAGAAGGAACTAATGAGCCTCATTGAGTTAAAAGGGATACACAAGACCTACTATATCGGAGGCACGATCCCCGTTCTTGCGTTAAAGGGAGTGGACCTTAAGATAGAGGCGGGCGAATTTGTGGCGATCATGGGGCCCTCGGGTTCCGGAAAATCCACTCTTCTGGCAGTGCTCGGGCTGCTGGATAAGGCTGAGAAGGGAAGTTACACGCTGCTTGGAAAAGACATATCGGGAATGGACGATAATCAATACGCCTCCTTAAGGAACCGCTTTTTCGGTTTTGTTTTCCAGACCTTCAACCTTCTGCCAAAGCTCACAGCCACCGAAAATGCGATGCTCCCTTTCATTTATTCCGGAACGGTGGCAAAAGAAAAAAAGGATAAAGTAGTAGAGACGCTGAAAAATATTGGGCTGGGCGATCGGTTGAAGCACAGGCCTAATGAACTTTCCGGCGGACAGCAGCAGCGCGTGGCACTTGGCCGCGCACTTGCAAACGAGCCCCTTGTAATGCTCGCCGATGAACCAACAGGCAACCTTGATTCAGCGTCATCAAAGGAGATCATGGAGATATTCAAGAAATTGAACCAGGAAGGCAAGACCATAATAATGGTCACCCATGAACCGGACATCGCCGCTTATGCATCAAGGGTACTTGTCATAAAGGACGGGTTGATAGTTTCGGACAAGATACAGGCTGAAACGCAGAAAAAAGAAGCGCCTGTTATGCCCGAGGAAAAAGCAAGATGGTGTTTCTTCTGCCTTGCCGAATTCAGGAATTATTTTTATGAGGCGATGAACTCCATTGTTAATAATAAATTAAGGTCATTCCTTTCCATACTCGGGGTCATGATCGGAGTTGCCGCGGTCATTACGATGCTTGCTTTGGGGACCGGTGCCAAAAGAAGCATGGAACAGACGCTTTCTTCGCTTGGTACCAACCTGCTTTCCGTGAGGATACAGAGAAGCCAGGGAGGCATATCGCTGGGATCGGAATCGCCAACGCGCTTCAGCTTTGAGGACCAGACAGCGCTTTCCAAACTGGATACCTTATCGAATGTTGTTCCTTATGTTTCCGGCCGGGCTCAGTCGGTATACCAGGACAAGAACTGGAACACCCAGGTGATCGGAACATCTTCTGATTACCCGGCGCTTCGCAACCAGACAATGATGATGGGCAGGTTCTTTACGGATGCGGAAACTAACAGCAGGGCAAAAGTCGCGGTCCTGGGGCCTACGGTCGTGGATAACCTATTTGGGAACGAAAATCCAATAGGCGAAACAGTGAAGATAAACAGGGTGAACTTCAGCGTAATAGGCGTAATGGCCAAACAGGGCGGGGGAGGGTTCCAGAACCCGGATGACAGGATATTCATACCCGTAAAGACGGCCATGTACAGGCTTTTGGGGACAGATTATATAAATTATTTTGACGTGAAAGTAAGGGACAAGGATGAGATACCCGCTGCACAGGACCAGATAATAGCCGAGATCATGCGTGTCCACCGGCTTACGGAAGACCAGAAGCAGAGCATAAACATATTCAACATGGCGGATATCCAGGCGGCAGCGAATTCAGTCATCACTACGCTTGCTATCCTGCTTGGCGCCGTGGCGGCGGTCAGTTTATTGGTAGGTGGTATCGGCATAATGAATATAATGCTTGTCATGGTGATGGAGCGCACTCATGAAATAGGTCTTCGCAAAGCTCTTGGGGCCAAAAGGAGCGACATACTTATCCAGTTCCTTGTTGAAGCTGTGCTGATATGTTTCCTTGGCGGGATCATTGGGATACTGTTTGGCGCGTTCATATCTTTCCTGTTATCCACTTTTGCGCGATGGACCATATTTATTTCCACCGGTTCAATAATACTTGCATTCACGTTCTCGGTGCTGGTGGGAATAATCTTTGGATTGTGGCCGGCTATGAGGGCCTCCAAGATGCTGCCGATCGAAGCGCTTAGATACGAGTAATAACCGTTAAGCTTTCCTGATGCAGGCGTTGAAACGTTTTATCATCTCACGGAAAGCCTTGTTCTTAATTGCCAGAACATTAAATATCTTTTCTGGTGACATTTTGTGATAATAATCTTCCGGAGTTTTCTTTTTGCCGATAGGAAAGTTGAAAGTTATTGCAGGGCAAACTTGAGCCTCCTTATCAGCGCTAAAATCCGGATTACCGCCGCGGCTCACAGGATGCACCAATAATGTTGCCTGGATATTAAAAATCGCTCCAGACCTTGATGGGTCATGATTAAGCGTGACGCTCATTAAGTATTCGGTATTACCTGACCAGGCCGCACCTGCTATCATCCTGACAGTACCTGGAAACGTTGCTATGAATGGATGATGTCCCGTATAATCCGATATGCCGTTATCCAGTTTGTAAGCGACATTTCCCATACGTGTTGCAGGATGAACATGCTCCCTCATTGATCCATATATACGGACTTTACTTAAAAATGTATTAACAAAAGAACATTTTGCGACCATTATGAAACCTCCTTTTGTTATGATAGTACAGAATTTTATCGAAAGATTTAACCGAAAATTTCAGTTATTTTGAATTATTTGGGAAGGATCAAGCTATTTCGATACCCAGTCCTTATCTTTATAAACAGAGCGGATCCTCTTTGAGAGGGAGAAGTACAAGAGCCAGACTACCGGCGCGATCATAGCGATCAAGTCAAGCGGAATGCTCTGCGGAGAAAGTGAAATGTCCAAGGGCAGAAGGATCAATGAAAAGACTATCTGGGAAAGAAGGATGATCCTCAAGTAGTTCACGTATTTCCAGTCACGGAAGCGCTTTAAGATGAGCATCATTGAAACGATGAACTGGCCGATCAAAAGCAGGTCGTTGGGTACGGCCGTAACAATAAAAAGCAGATATCTTCCGCTGTCGCTCCAGCAGGAGGGGTTAAATAGCTGCAGGGCGGGTATGGTGAGCGCAAGCCACATGAAAGCGCTCAACACCACGGAAATAAAATAGAATAAGAGCCATCCGCCGATCTCAAACTTGCGCCTCATGAAGCAGACCAGGGAAATGATCAATAGCAATACGATCCTCGAGATGTCCATAGTGCTCATTATATTTTGCTCCTTACTGCTGTGCCTTTATAACAGCTTTTCTCCAGCCATCATACAACTTATTCCTGATCTTTTCATTCATTTTTGCCGAGAATGACCTGTCTATCTTCCAGAGCTTCTTGAGCTCCGCCTGATCTTTCCAGAATCCGACCCCGAGGCCGGCCAGATACGCGGCGCCCAGTGCCGTGGTATCGATTATCTCCGGCCTGATCACTTTAGCCGGCAGAATGTCCGCCTGGAACTGCATCAGGAAGTTGTTTTCTGTGGCTTTGCCGTCAACCTTCATCGACTTGATCTTCAGCTTTGAATCCTTCTGCATGCAGAGAAGAACGTCTTTTGTCTGGTAGGCCAGCGACTCAAGTGTCGCGCGGACGATATGAGCCTTTGTTGTCCCGCGGGTAATGCCGGTTATCGTTCCTCTGGCATACATGTTCCAGTATGGAGCGCCAAGGCCAACGAACGCGGGCACGAAATATACTCCTCCGGTATCAGGGACGGATTTAGCGATAGCTTCAGATTCAGCCGCTTTCTTTATTATGCCAAGCCCATCGCGTATCCATTGAATTGCAGCCCCCGCGATGAACACAGAACCTTCAAGTGCGTAATAAACTTTTCCGCCGATTCCCCATGCTATGGTTGTGAGAAGTCCAGTCCTCGATCTCACAGCTTTAGTCCCGGTATTCACAAGCATGAAACATCCTGTTCCGTAAGTGTTCTTTATGTCGCCTGGAGCATAACAGCCTTGCCCAAAAAGTGCCGCCTGTTGATCGCCGGCAATTCCTGCGATTGGAATGCCATCAGGCAATACGCCGATGCCTTTTGTGTATCCGACAACTCCGGAAGACGGTTTGACGCTCGGAAGTATCGATCTCGGGATATTGAGGATTTTCAATAACTTTAAATCCCAATCAAGCTTGCGGATATTGAATATCATCGTTCTAGAGGCATTGGAGTAATCCGTCACATGACTTTTGCCGTCAGTAAGGTTCCATGTGATCCACGTATCCACTGTCCCAAACGCCAAGTCTTGAGTCTTAAGTCGCAGTCTTGAGTCTTGACCTTTGAGCTTTGAGTTTTCCAAGATCCACTTTATCTTCGTCCCGCTGAAATAGGCATCAATTTTCAGTCCCGTCGCCTGCTGGACATAAGGCTCAAGGCCTTTTTTCTTAAGCCAGTCGCATATTGGAGCGGTCCGCCTGCACTGCCAGACTATCGCATTGTAAACAGGCTTGCTTGTCTTCTTGTCCCATATGATGGTGGTTTCACGCTGATTCGTGATGCCGATCGCGGCTATCTCGGAACCCTTGATCTGCTTGGACCTGAGGGCATCAGCTATCGTCAATTTCACTGACTGCCAGATCTTGAGAGGGTCATGCTCAACCCAGCCCGGTTTCGGATAAATTTGCGGGAATTCGCGGTAAGCTCTTGCGACTATCTGGCCCTGTTTGTTGAAGATGATAATGGTTGAACCTGTTGTGCCCTGATCGATGGCGAGGATGTATTTCTTCATGAATGCTTATTTATCCAGGTTATCATGTCCCTAAAAACCTTTTCCCTATCCTTATCCACGTATAGGGCATGGTACATTTCGGGATACCATTTCAGCTCCTTGTCCTTTGATCTTATCTTCTTGAAATAAGCCGCGGCAGCTTCAGCGGAGATCATCTTGTCCTGGCCCGCGAGCAACATAAGAACTGGCAATTTGATCGTTCTCGGCTTCATGTTCACATATATGATCGCCTTTAGTATCGAGAGGTAGAATTTTGCAGTAAAATTCCTTACTTCAAGCGGATCCATGTCGATACGCTTTGCCACGACAGGGTCGCGTGTGAATAGGCTGGAGGAAAATCCCGCCGGGAAAAATCCTATCGGCTCGAATATAGCTGCCTTTAATATCTCCGCCCTGGTCTTGAGGGTCATCGGCAGCTTGTCCTTGACCGCAGGGGACATGAGAATGATCCCGTTTATCAATTCCTGGTGGTGAATAGCGAAGTCAAGCGTTATGAGGCCTCCCATTGATTCGCCGAAGATGAATATTTTCTTTCCGGCATGCTGTGACTTTGCATGCCCAACAAGCGACTTAAGATCAGATGTATAGAGCTTGAAATTGCATATATGGCCTTTTATCGACGGGGATTCTCCGTGGCCTTTCTGCTCGATCGCGTAGACCTGAAAGCCCGCCTTGGCAAGATAAGGACCGAACTCAAAGAACCTTCCGGAATAACCGCCCATTCCATGCACAAGAATGATCACGGCCTTAGGCGTTACACAGTTCCATTCCCGGTAAAAAACCCTTCCGTCGAATGATTTAAGCACGGAAGGATTATAGCTTAAGAGATATGGACTCTCAAGTTTATATGTTATAAAATAATCTCGTGAAGAAAGTATTGTTTTTCATCACAATTGTCCTCTTGATATCGACTGCCTCCTATTGTGTAAAGATCGACGGAAGATTCTGGGACTGGACAGACATCGGCGATTTCCATAAATGCAGATCGAGGGCGCTGTCGCGCGACAGGTCCGGGCTTGATATGGATACCGTAAAGCTTCATCTCACAGGCAAGTTCCTGTATATATATGTTGAGGGCAGGAGCGTGAAAGGGAAAAAACCGGATGACGGCTCGGCCGTGAAGGGATCTAGCATACGCGTTTCTTTCAGCTCCTCGCAGAGCCCTCTTAACCGGGTAAGGATATCCACGGAGCCAAGTGCCTTGTGGCAAATAAAGGTCTCAAAACCGGAAATGGAGTCTGTGGTATACGGGAGCAAAAAGAACAAGTACTGGTCCAGGGGCAGGATCGGCAGAAAATACGCTTTTGAGATCAAGATCCCGGTTTTCAGGAGCACGAAAGGCGTTCATATAGGGGTTGCCGGCGGCCCGATCATCGCGGTATCGGAAGATCAGGCCACTTCGAGGAACTCGCTTTCCGAAGTCCTGATCAACAGCGTTGACATGAAAACCCACCGCCTGGTTGACACGGTCTCTTTCACCATCAAGAAAGGCATGCTTCAATGAAACTTGAGACGATCAAAAGTTTAAAATGCCAGTCATGCGGTTCGAATATCAAGGTGAAATTTCTGCCGGAAATCAAAGGAACTGAAATTGTCGGGGACATCATTTACGCGATAGCCGCCTGCGATTGCAAGGAATATCCAATAGTAGGAGGCATCCTTGTCGCCCGCGATTATCCACCGGCAAAGATGGCGCTTGATGCGATACGAAAAGCAAAAGATATCGGCTCCCTCAATGATGCCATGGTTGCCCTGATCGAACAGAGATTCGTCAGGATGGTGATCGGCATTTCCCTGAAGCTGAAAAGGTTCTTCAGATGGCTTCCTGGCATCTCTTTCTGGAAGCTTTCAACTTTCATAGAGGACAGCAGGTGGGCAACCTATGTCAAATACAGGTTCTCGGCGCCAAGTTTTATTTCCGGGATGGCTCTCATACCGGCCATTAATGGAGCATTGCCGGACGGGGGACTGATACTTGATGCCGGCTGCGGTTTCGGCCACCTTTCGTTCATGCTTTCAAGGTACTTTGGCGCAAGGAACATTTACTGCGTTGACAAGGAATTCATTAATCTTTATTTCGGGAGGAACTACCTCGTGGGCAGTGATGCCAGCTTCATATGCCTTGATGCCAATGAGAAACTGCCGCTGGACGACGGCACTTTCTCCGCGATCGTATCGATGGATTCAGTTCATTATATACACAACAAAAAATTGTTCGCCGATGAACTGAAAAGGATCTTGAAAAGCAACGGAGCGGTGTTTTTTATCCATTTGCATAATAAATATGTTAAAAATATTTCACAGGGGCTAGCGGAAACACCGGAAGGGTATGCAGGGCTTTTCGCCGGGTTCAAGATAAGGTTCTTTGCCGAGAGATCCCTTGCAGGCGGCTTATTCAATGGCAGCGGGGTTGACCTTGGCAGTGAAAGGCCATTTGAAGAGATCAAAAAGTCGGATTCCATTTCAATGGCGGCAACGCGGAACGACAGCCTTTTGAAAAAATACGGCAATTTATTCGAGCTGGCCCCCAAATACACAGAGAACGAGATCGCAATGCTTAATCCTTTATACAGGAGGTCTCGTGGAAGCTTCATAAGAAAATTCCCATCGGAGTTCTATGAAGAAGAATATTATTTGATCAAGGATTTCTTCCCCGGGCGGATCGATCCAAATCTGCCTATGGATGAACTGAGGAAAAAGCTTATAATCATACCGCTGCCGAAGAATTACAAGAAAGAAGGCGAACAGTTATCGATCCGGCTGTGGAGGTAAGCGAATGACCAAGGTTTATTTCGACAATATGGCCAATACTCCGATCGATCCTCGCGTGATCGAAGCGATGATCCCTCATCTAAGGGAAACTTATGGCAATCCTTTGAATCTCCACGATTTTGGCGCCAGGTCATTGAACGCGATCGAAGAATCCCGTGGAAAGGTTGCAGACCTGATAGGCGCTGATCCGAAGGAGATCATCTTCACATCCTGCGGTTCGGAATCGAACAACTTTGCAATAAGAGGGTTCGCAAAGGCGAATGAAAAAAAAGGCAAACACATTATTTCTTCAACGATCGAGCATTTTTCAGTTCTGTATGTCCTGAAGGAGCTTGAGAAGGAGGGTTACAAGATAACTTATCTTCCAGTTGATAAATATGGACTGATCGACCCAGATTCAGTGGCAAAAGCGATCACTCCCGAGACGACACTGATAACAATCACTCACTCAAGCAACGAGATCGGCACGATCGAGCCGATAGCGGAGATCGGGAAAAGGATCAAAGGGAAAGGCGTGGTGTTCCATATCGATGCGGTGCAAACTGCCGGCACGATCCCTGTAAATGTCAGCGAGCTCGGAGTTGATGCATTGACGATGAGCGCGAACCAGTTCTACGGGCCCACGGGGATAGCGGCTCTTTACTTGAAAAAGGGCACACGAATACTGCCTTTTATTCTTGGCGGCACACAGGAAGAAGGCCGACGCGCGGGGACGCACAATATCCCGGGGATAGTTGGAATGGGCAAGGCAGCGGAACTTGCAAAATTGGAAATGAAACAGCGGATAGAACAGCTGATGCCATTGAGGGATAAATTATTAAAGGTCCTGCCTGAGAAGATCAAGGATTACTTCAATACCGGTCATCCGACAAACCGCCTCCCTGGTCATGCGAGCGGACATGCCAAGTTCGTTGAAGGCGAATCGATGTCCATGTTCCTTAACATGGAGGGAGTTGCGGTATCAACCGGTTCCGCCTGCGTATCCAAGGCGCTGAAGGCATCACATGTATTGCTGGCCCTCGGCATCAATCCGGAAGATGTCCACGGTTCGCTTGTATTCTCGTTGGGCAAAGACAGCACCATGGAAGATGTTGATTACGTCATAGAGAAGCTCCCTCCCATAGTTGAAAGATTACGGGCATTATCTCCGCTTAAAGGGGAGGGAGAAGGAGGGGTGAAATGGACAGGGAAAAGCTGAATATAATCGTTTTTTCAGGCGACCTGGACAAGGTATTAGCCGCATTCATTTTGGCTACGACCTCGGCATCAATGGGAATGGACGTGAACATGTTCTTTACTTTCTGGGGTTTGAACGTTATCAGGAAAAAGAAGTTCACGAGCGGCAAGAACATACTCCAAAAACTAATGAGCCTCCTGAACAGGGGAGGGGCGGACCGGCTGCCGCTTTCCAAATTCAACATGATGGGGATGGGCCCGGCTATGATGAAGATATTGATGAAGCAGTCAAAGGTGCCCGGAATACCCGAGATGATAGAGATCGCCAGGAAGCTCGGCGTCAAATTCATTGCATGCACGACTACTTTCGCTTTCATGGGATTCAGCAAGGATGATTTTATAGATGGCATTGATTCATTCGCTGGAGCGGCTACATTCCTCCAGCTTGCAAGAGAAGGCAAGATAAGTTATTTTATTTAAAGGGTATTTATGAAAGCTGATGTTACATTAGATTGTTTTGGGTTGCTTTGCCCTATGCCGATCATTCAAACGGCTGAGAAGGTCGCAAGCATGAATGTTGGCCAGGTGCTTGAGGTGCTTGCGACGGACGAGGGAATAAAATCCGATATGCCGGCGTGGTGCAAGGCGACGAGGCAGGAGTATCTGGGAACTGAAGAAGCTAACGGCGAGTACCATTCCTTCGTGAAAAAAGCCAGCTAAAAGATTTTTCAAAAATAATGAAATTTCACTTGACAAGTATCGATATAAGTATATAATCCCTATCATGTTAGTAGGGTAAAGATATGAAGATAACGTTTAAAGGTGATTACGCGCTAAAGGCGCTGCTGGACTTAAGCATCCATTACGGTAAGCCGCAGCCAATTGAGGATATAGCCAAGCGGCAGGACATTCCGGCCAAGTTCCTGGAGCAGATATTGTTATGGCTTAAAAAGGGCGGATTTGTGAAAAGCCTGCGGGGCAAGCATGGAGGCTATATGCTCTCAAAGGACCCGAAGAACATTACAATGGGGCAGGCGATCAGATACATAGAAGGGCCGGTTGAACCAATTGCCTGTGTCAATCATAAAGATACCTGCAGTTTTTCGGGGAAATGCGCGTTAAGGGATGTTTTTTGCGACATAGGCAGGTCCATCGCCGAGAAGGTGGACTCGGTGACCTTTGCCCAGCTGAGGGATAAGCAGAAAAAGAAGGAATCAAAGTATGAAGAGTATTACATATAATAATAGGGGGCGATGATATATGCCAAAAATAGCAAAAGATATAACTGAATTGATCGGAAATACGCCGCTTGTACGATTGAACAAGCTGGGGCCGTCAAATATTCTCTTAAAAGTGGAATCTTTCAATCCTCTGTCTTCCATAAAGGACAGGATAGCATTGTCTATGGTAGAGGCGGCGGAAAGATCAGGGAAGATAAAGAAGGATACGATATTCGTTGAGCCGACCTCCGGGAACACAGGCATAGGACTTGCTTTCGTTTGCGCGGCAAAAGGATATAAGCTGGCTCTCACGATGCCTGAAACGATGAGCATTGAACGCAGGCAGCTGTTAAAAGCGCTTGGCGCGGAGCTGATATTGACCGAAGGATCAAAAGGAATGGGTGGCGCTGTGGCAAAGGCGGAAGAAATAGCGAAGACGGATAAGAAATATCTCCTTCTTCAGCAGTTCGAGAACCCTGCCAATCCGGAGATCCACAGGAAAACAACTGCCCTTGAGATATGGAAGGATACGGATGGTGATGTCGACATACTTGTCGCGGGTGTGGGAACAGGCGGCACGATAACCGGAGTGGGAGAGATATTAAAAAAGAAAAAGAAATCAATTAAAGTGGTTGCAGTTGAGCCCAAGGATTCTCCGGTGCTAAGCGGAGGCAAACCCGGATCGCATAAGATACAGGGGATTGGAGCGGGATTCGTGCCCGATGTACTGAATAAAAAGATAATTGACGAGATCATTCAGGTGTCGAACGAGGATGCCTTTGAGACAGCAAGGAACCTGGCGAAAAAGGAAGGCATACTTGCCGGGATATCGAGCGGTGCGGCTCTCTGGGCCGCGCTTGAGATGGCCAGGCGGCCGGAGAACAAGAATAAAGTTATAGTGGTGATACTTCCTGATTCAGGCGAAAGATATTTAAGTACAGAATTATTCAAGTAAAGGAGCTGGTAAAAATGGCAAAAACGTTAAAGGAAATAAATGAGAAGATAAAGAAGGGGCAGGCCGTGGTGGTGACAAAGGATGAATTGCTGGACCTGATAGAAAAGCAGGGATTAGAGAAGACAGCAAAGGAGGTAGATGTCGTCACTACGGCGACGTTCGGCCCGATGTGCTCGTCCGGAGTCTATCTTAACGTGGGGCATACAAAGCCCAAAACAAAGCTCGGCGGAGGGCACGCCACGCTTAACGGTGTGCCTGTTTACACGGGCTTTGCGGCTGTTGATATCTTATTGGGCGCGACGGCGATGCCCGATGATGACCCAAGGAACTCCGTGCGTCCCGGAGAGTTCAAATATGGCGGCGGTCATGTCATTGAGGAGCTTGTGGCTGGCAAGGATGTAAAGCTTGAAGCCACTGCTTACGGCACTGACTGCTATCCAAGGAAAGAGCTGAAGACATGGATAAATATAAAAGACGTCAACGAGGCGGTGCTGTTCAATCCGAGGAACGCGTACCAGAATTATAATGTTGCGGTCAATCTTTCTGATAGAACATTATATACATATCTCGGCGTGCTTAAGCCGAACCTGGGCAATGCCAATTACTGCAGCGCGGGCCAACTTTCACCCTTGCTGAACGATCCGTTCTATAAAACGATCGGTATCGGGACAAAGATATTCCTCGGCGGCGGCATAGGTTATGTCGCGTGGCAGGGGACACAGCATAATCCGGGAGGATTAAGAGGAGAGAACGGAGTTCCCAAGAGGCCTCTTGGAACGCTGGCGGTTATCGGGGACCTGAAGCAGATGAGCTCAAAATGGCTGAAGGGTGTATCATTCGTCGGCTACGGCACGACATTGAGCGTCGGCATCGGGATCCCGATACCGATATTATCGGAAGAAACTTTGAAATATGCCGCCGTAAAGGACGCGGACATATACGCCGCGATAGTGGATTACAGCGACGCGTACCCGAATGGGAAAACCGATGTTGTAGGCGAAGTGAATTATGCCCAGTTGAAATCCGGCGAGATAGAGATCAAGGGCAAAAAAGTCCCCACATCCGGCATATCAAGTTATTCAAAGGCGCTGGAGATAGCGAATATCCTGAAGAGCTGGATAAAGAAGGGCGATTTCACTTTGACCGAACCTGTAGCTCCGCTGCCGTCAGCCGAGTCTGGTTATAAATTAAAGCCGCTGAACGAGCGGCCGATAAAATGACGTTTCGCGTCACCCTGAACGAAGTGAAGGGTCTCAATAAATGCAGACTCTTCACCTGCGGTTCAGAGTGACAAATAAAGGAGGTAAGTATATGGAAAAGAAAAGGATAGTTCTAAAGTTCCCGAAGGAAAAGATCGATCAGCCGATAGTCTATCGCCTTATCAAGGATTATAACCTGTCATTCAATATCCTGAGGGCGAACATAATGCCGGACAATGAAGGATTGATGGTGCTTGAGCTGACAGGAGAAAATGCGGATATAAAGAAAGGCCTCGATTACCTTAAAGGGCAGGGCGTGGATGTTCAGCCTCTGGAAAAGGACATTGTGGTCAACTGGGAAAAGTGCACCCAGTGCGGCGCTTGCGTGGCGCAGTGCCCGGTTGGTGCGCTTTACATCAAGGACAAGAAGACGATGAAGGTGGAATTCGATCCGGAAAAATGCATTGCCTGCGAGTTATGCGTGCTGCCATGCCCGCCCAGGGCGATAGAGGTCAAGTTCTAAGATCATTTTTAGGGAGCAGTGGTATAGAATTCCTTGAAATGTTTCACAATAAGGTGTTTGCTTTTATCGATGCCAAATTTCACTAAGAAATTTCGCCCGTATCCCGTGCCGTCATCATTTGATTTAAAGCTGGACATGGCAGTGTTTCCCAAACGGCCAGGGTCATTTTTTACACCTAGCGATACACTGAAACAATCACCCTGATACGGACCTTTTTCTATAAATCTTTTCAGAGACTCGAATGGATTATCTGACCTGACAAATGATGGGAAGTCTGTAAGCATAAGAAATTTCCTTAACAAAACCGAGGATGGATCATATCTCAATTCTACGCGAACTCCCATTTGGCCAAGCAATGCCATGTTTTCATGAAAAAGAGGGCGGAATGGAATACTTAAAGCGTGTTTAATAGCCGTTCCACGCTGCTTTAAAGGTATGATCCTTACCGGACATTTACTGACTGCCGAAGCGCTTACTCTTGCCATATTATTACCTCCCATAATCTTATATTATCTAACCGACAATATATCGATTAAAATCTCAAATAATTTCAGTTTTGTTGTGAAATATTTATGCGCGGCTTTGGGCTTGCGAGGTCAAGTTTTAACGCAGACGGCCTCTATTATCTCGTATGTGGCGTAGATCTGGTCTTCCAGGCGGTAATTGCTCTCATAAAACTTGATCATTTCTTTTACCTTTGACTTGCTCCGAAGCCCCTTTGGCAGAGCCACTGAGGCGTTGAGCGCGCCTATGCTTTTTATGGTCTTTTGCATTTCCCTGAAGTTGGGATAAACCGACTTCACCGCTCTTGAACTAAGGCTTTCTACCTTGAAATCACATTGTTCAAGAAGGGAGCCCACCTCAGATACGGTTTTATATTCGTGCAAGTATTCGGCATTCTCGTCAACTTTGAGCCTGTATGCTTTTTTCAATTCCGAAAGAGAGTCCGGCCCGAATGTTATGAACACGAAATGGCTGGAATCCTTCAGCACCCTGTAAGCTTCCGCAAAGGCCCTTACCAGCGACTCCATCCATTGAAAGGTGGTGTTCGAAACCACAAGATCGAACGATTTGTTCTTGTAAGGGAGGAATTCCGCGTCGCAGATATCGAAAGACAGATTGTCGAACCTGTTCTTTTCGTCCGCTTTCTCTATCATGCCCGGGGCTATGTCGCAGCCCATGATCTTTGCTTTCGGGTAAGCCTGGTGTAGCAGGAATGCCACTTCTCCCGTGCCGGTGCCGATATCAAGTATATTGGCTGGCGAAATTCCCAGCGACTTTACGGTATCCACAAGCTCTCTTGCAAGACTTTTCTGCAGGTTCGCGAACCTGTCGTAAGTTTCCGCGTACCTTGAGAATGACTTTGCTATTTTCTTTTTATCCAAGGAACCGGGAGAGCTCATCCACAACCTCCTTTTCCTTTATCAAGAACGGCGCATGGCCGCAGTCCTTAAATATCTTTATAACGGACCCTTTAATTTCCTGAGACATGTACATCGAAGCTTTCGGGGATATTATACCATCCTTATCCCCGGAAATTATAAGGGTTGGGATGGAGACTCCAGGCAGTATGTTCCTTTCATCAAACTTCTCAAAGCTTTCCATGCAATCAAAGAGGGTCTGGGGACTGGGGACTAGGGACTTAATGAAGTTCAGATGATCTGATGAGTCCTCCTCTTTTGAGAAGATCAGGCCGTAGAAGTCGTCCATGGTCTTTGAGGTATCGTTTTTGATGCCTTTTTTGAACTTATTGAAAACTGCCTTGTTCATGCCGATCCGGAAATCTTTGCTTTCAACGAACTTCGGGGTGGAAGAGATCAATATCAAGGACTCGATCGGGTTGTGATGGCATTGCTCGTCCTGGCATTTATGAGAGCTTTTCTGTTTGAACATTTCCAGCGCTATCTGGCCGCCCATGGACCAGCCAAGGAGGTGGCAAGGCTCATTTAAGAACTGGTCAAGCACGTTAAGCAGAGTATATGCGCAGAAGGAGAAATCTCCGAACTTTTCCTTGGTTTGCCCGTGCCCCGGAAGGTCGACTATCACAGGATCGTAGTCTTTTGAGAGCTTTGAGGCGATGGAGTTGAATATCCTTGAATCGCACCCGAAGCCGTGAAGCATCACCAGATGTTTTTTCATGTCCGTTTATTATGGTATAATTTCACGGTCATGTCAAAAATCAGGCAGCTCCAAGAAAAATCGATAAAGAGAAAACCCCTATCATTTGAGGAAGCCAGGTGGCTGATCGAAAGGCCGGATAATGAGACCTTTGAGCTTATTGAGGCAGCTGACGGGATAAGACGGCACTTTAAAAGCAATAAGGTCAAGCTTTGTTCTATCGTCAATGCAAAATCCGGAAAATGCTCCGAGAACTGCAGTTATTGCGCTCAATCAGCTCACCACAGGACAAAGATCGATGTGTATCCGCTGATGTCTTCGGAAGAAATTTGTGCGAGCGCGAAAAAGGCAAAGGAAAGCGGGGGAAATTGTTTTGGGATCGTAACATCAGGAAAGGGAATAAATTCAGAAAAGGAATTTAATGAAGTATGTAAAGCTGTTTCAAGGATAAAGGGCATGAACCGTTGCGCTTCCCTTGGAATACTTTCGCTGGATCAGCTAAAAAAGCTTAAAGGCGCGGGGCTTACGAAGTTTCACCACAATCTTGAAGCCGCAAAAAGCTATTTTCCTAAGGTTTGCACAACGCACACTTTTGATGACCGTGTTGAAACGGTCAAGTCTGCAAAGAAAGCCGGATTATCAATATGTTGCGGCGGGATATTCGGACTTGGCGAATCGCTGAAACAGAGGGTGGAACTGGCATTCCAGATCAATAAGCTTGATCCTGACTCGATCCCGATAAATTTTCTCAATCCGATCAAAGGGACAAGGGCTGAAAAGCGTCCTTTGCTCGAACCTCTGGAAGCATTAAGGGTGATCGCCATTTTCAGGTTTGTGATGCCGGACAAGGATATTGTGATATGCGGGGGAAGGGAAGTAACGCTGAAAAGCCTTCAGCCGCTGATGTTCATTGCGGGTGCGAACATGACGCTCCTTGGTAATTATCTTACGACTGCCGGCAATACACCTGAGCAGGATATCAAGATGATCTCCGACCTGGGATTGAGCATCGCATGAGCATTTTCCAATTCATTACGGACGAACTGGAGAAAATAAAAGAGCAGGGGCTTTTCCGCTCGCTAAAGGGGATCGATGAAGTAAAAGGCTCCAGGATCAAGATAGACGGCAAAAAGCTTATCAACTTTTGCTCCAATAATTACCTGGGGCTTGCGAATAATCCCAGGGTGACAAAAAAGGCGTCGGAAGTATTGAAGAAATTCGGCGCTGGGTCCGGCGCATCCAGGCTTGTTTCCGGCAATCTGAGGGTGCACGAGGAACTTGAACACAGGATCGCGAAGTTCGAAGGTGCCGAGGCAGCGATAATATTCCCCACCGGATACATGGCGAATATCGGCACTATCCAGGCGCTTGTGGGCGCGGGAGATGCTGTGGTGATCGACAGGCTGAACCATGCGAGCATCATTGACGGAGCAAGGCTTTCGGGCGCAAAAATGCTTGTTTACGCCCACAGGGACATGGATCAGCTGGAGAAAGTACTGAAAACAGCGTCAGCCCTTAAGAAAAAGCTGATAGTTACGGACTATGTTTTCAGCATGGACGGAGACATAGCGCCGCTTGATGAACTGACAGAGATCGCGAAGAGGAACAATGCGATGCTTATGATCGATACGGCGCATTCAACGGGAGTGATGGAACTCAAGGTTCAAGACGCAAGACTCAAGACTGATATTATAATAATGGGAACACTAAGCAAAGCTATTGGCTCACTTGGCGGATTCATCGCGGGCAGCGGACAGTTGATAGAATACCTGCGCAACAAGGCAAGGGCTTTCATATATACCACCGCGCTCCCGCCCGCGGTCGCGGCCGCATCCATTGCATCTTTCGATATCATCGAAAACGACGACAGCCTGAGGAAAAAACTCTGGAAGAACGTGGAATACCTGAAGAAAAAGCTTGAGCCTCTGGGATTGAACACTCTTGATTCAAAAACACAGATAGTGCCCATAATGATTGGTGACGCAAGAAAAACGATGGAAGCATCCAATTACCTCTATCTCTCCGGTATATTCCTTTCTGCTATCAGGCCGCCCACGGTGCCGCAGGGGACTTCAAGGCTGAGATTGACTGTTACGGCAATGCATACAAAAGAGGATATCGATCTCTTAATTGAGAAGCTTGCCGAAGTAAAGGAGAAATTTAATGGGTAAAGCATATTTTGTGACCGCGACGGATACGGAAATAGGAAAGACCTTTATTACAGCCGGGCTGGCAAAAGCAGCCCAGTTGGCAGGGAGGAATATCGGGATAAGCAAGCCGATATCATGCGGAGGGATCGATGATCCGTTATTCTATAAAGCTCTTCTAAGGATCAGCGACAGCATAGACGAAATAAATCCCATCAGATTCAAGGAGCCTCTGGCCCCGTATTCCGCGAAAAAACACGAGAAGGTCAAAATAGATATCCCGAAGATCAAGCGTCACGTCAGCAGTTTAAGGAAATGGAAAGACATAACTTTTGTTGAAGGATTGGGCGGAGTGCTTGTCCCGATAAAGAAGGGCTATTTCGTTTCCGACCTGATAAAAGACCTTAATATTCCCTGCATAATCATCGCCCGTGCGGGACTGGGCACTATAAATCATACGATGATGACGATAAAAATACTGCGAAAGGCAGGCATAAAAATAGCCGGGATCATATTGAACGGCTATAAAGGCAAGGAACTATCGGAGCGGACCAATGCCCAGGACATTGAGGAGTTGTCGGGAGAGAAAGTTATTGGAAAAATCAAAGCGAATAGTTCTTTCAACTCATTGGTAGGGCAGATCAAAAGTCAGAGAATATTGGAGAATTTGCTGTGAATCGGATGGCAAGAGATGATTGCGATACCCCATAATAAATTACCTGCCTGCCGGCAGGCAGGTGGGGAATAGAAAATATATTACGATTAAATTCCCCACATTTTAATGTGGGGTGTTCCAGCCGTGTGAGAGATGATTATGGGCAAGAACAAGCTTAAGCAATTACGCGTATCCAAGGATGTCTCATCCTTGGGGGTAACTTCGCAGGTTGAGACAACCTGCTGTACGCGGGTGGAGTGTGATTACGCGTATCCGAGGATGTCTCATCCTCGGAAGGGATCTAAATGAGCAAGTTTCAGCGATTTTATTTAAAGGAACATTGTTATTTCGTCACTTCAACCATTATTGGCAACGTGCCTGTGTTTTCTGACGAGGAGAATGCCAGGGTTCTGGTAAATTGTATGTATAACTTTAGAAAACAAGGCCGATATTTGCTTTTGGCTTTTGTAGTAATGCCAACGCACTTTCATGCTCTTTTAGTTCCGAATGGCAAATATAATATATCCCAAATTATGCATAGTATAAAAAGGAGTAGCTCAAGACTTCTTACGCTTGGAGGGAAGAAACTGGGAAGCATATGGTTGCCAAGCTTCTATGAGCATGTTATACGTAATAAGAAAGATTTTAATGAAAAGTTCAAATATTTACTTGCAAATCCGGTTAAAGCTGGTTTAGTGGCAAAACCTGAAGAATATCAGTTTTCTTCTGCTAAGCCAGTCTATGAAACTGATTTTGATAAGTATTGGGTTGGATGAAAGCATCACAGGTTGGGACAACCTGTGGTACGCGTTTGGTTGTAACGCGTATCCAAGGATGTCTCATCCTTGGGGTGACATTGCAGGTTGAGACAACCTGCTGTACGCGTTTTGTTGTAACGCGTATCCAAGGATGTCTCATCCTTGAGGGTAACTTCGCAGGTTGAGACAACCTGCTGTACGCGGGTGGGGTGTTTCGGTCGTTCAATATGAGAAAAAATAAATTAAAACAAATCGATAAGCGTTACATCTGGCACCCGTTCACTCAGATGTCCGACTGGATGAAGGAAGAGCCGTTGATCATTGAAGAGGGAAGGGGAGCATGGATAAAGGATATCGACGGCAGGTGGTATATCGACGGCGTTTCTTCGCTCTGGGTGAACATCCACGGCCACAGGCATCCCGCCATTGATAAAGCCATCAAGGATCAGCTCAGTAAGATCGCGCATTCAACAATGCTCGGGCTCTCGAACGTCCCCGCGACCATACTGGCCGAGAAGTTGATCAAGATAGCCCCCAAAGGGCTGACGAAGGTTTTCTATTCGGACTCGGGGTCGGAAGGGGTGGAGATCGCACTGAAAATGGCTTTTCAGTATTGGCAACAGAGAAACTCAAAATTCAAAACTCAATGCTCAAAACTACAACTCAAAACTCAAAAATTAAAGACAAAATTCTTAACTTTAGTGAATGCGTATCACGGGGATACGATCGGAGCAGTATCTGTAGGCGGGATCGATCTGTTCCATAAAATGTATAAGCCGCTGCTGTTCAAGTCATTCAAGGCTCCAACCCCGTATTGCTATCGTTGTCCATTTGGTATAAATCGAGAGAAATGCTTGTCCGCCGAAGCTTTAGCGAAGGCGGACGGGATGAGGTGCTTGAAAGAAGTTGAAAGGCTGATGAAGAAGCACAACAAGGAGATCGCTGCGATGATAATTGAGCCGCTTGTTCAGGCGGCGGCGGGGATCCTTGTTTATCCAAAAGGATACTTGAGCGGCATCAGAAAACTTTGCAGTAAATACAATATATTAATGATAGTGGATGAAGTTGCTGTCGGCTTCGGCAGGACAGGCAAGATGTTCGCATGCGAACATGAAAGCGTAAGGCCGGATCTGATGATAGTCGCGAAAGGATTGACGGGTGGCTATCTGCCCGTTGCGGCGACTTTGACGACTGAAAAGATATTCAAAGCTTTCCTCGGAAGTCATGAAGATCAAAGAACCTTTTATCACGGCCATACATATACAGGAAATCCGCTGGGCTGTGCGGCAGCTAATGCAAGCATCGACCTGTTCAAAAAAGAGAAAACAATTCAAAAGCTTCAGCCAAAGATCAAACTATTGGCCAGGTTGCTTGAGCAATTCAAGGATCAGAAGCACGTTGGTGATATCAGGCAGTGCGGATTTATTGCGGGCATTGAACTTGTTAAAGATCGAAAGACCAAGAAGGACTATTCAATGTCGGAAAAGGTCGGCATCAAGGTGATACAGGAAGCTCGAAAGCGAGGATTGATCATCAGGCCGCTTGGCAACGTGATAGTGATCATGCCGCCGCTATGCATTTCGGAAAAAGACCTTAACAGGATGATGGGGATCATTTACAGCTCGCTAGTTAAGGTCTTAGGCAAATAGATATTATCCCTCATCCGGGAATATTATGTTGATAAATATCCTCAACAACGGATTCATCGGCCTATACGTGTCGGGGTCGGATTTCGCGAGAAGAGAAGCCCATGACACTTTCTCTCCTCTTTTTTTCGCTAATGTTTCAATAGCGGACAGGGCTTTGATCCTGAGCTCCAGATCGTCCGCCCTGGAGAAATCGAAGAAACTTGAAAAATTATTGCCCCGAACGATCCTTTCATCTGCATATCTGAACATTATCCCCATACTCACGATCAATCTGCTGATGCAATTCTCGACCGTCCATGCCGGATCTCCCTGTGTCGCTCCCCGTGCCTCCTTGGACCTATAAGCCATCATGATCATGCGGACTTCTTCGCCTTGTTCGAACAGCGTTTTTATGAATCCGAACACCCTGAGAAATCTGGCATTGTCCGTAAGTATTTCCTTATGTATATGCTTAATCATGTAGATCAAAGGGATTGTAGGGGCCACGTACAGCTCGAATTTGGCCGGATATTTGACGGCGACCTCAAGGACCGCAGCCAGCTTTTCTTTGTCCATCAGGATTTCTTTCGGCAGATCCAACTGCTGTACCGCCGGGAATGCCGGATCCGAACGCGGGTTTTCCGCGCCCCTGAGCACGTCATTAACGCCCATTGAGCTCAATGCGTCACTGTAATTGTAAAGCAGGACCTCCCAGTACAGGTCCATCTCGCGCCTGTCAATGGCGAATACTTCCGGGATCGACTCCACAAGTCCCAGACTGAACATTTTCATGAGAAGCTCGATCGATGCGCGTTCGATGCCCCGCGCCCTCGCTTTAGTTATCATGTTCCTGATGACCCTTCCATATTGCCTGATCGCCGCCGCATCCCCAAAACTGCCTTCAGGGAAAAGAAGGATCAGATGGCTGAGGGTGGTGAGCATAAGCGCCGCGTCAAATCTGCCCAGGTCCACCTCCGCTCCCTTGGCTATGTCCTTCAACTGCGCCGAATACGGTCTTATCGCCCGCGGATCGGATTCGAACCTTTCGGTCATGCTTTTGGCCAGGGCCAGCAAATTCAGCAATAATTCCCGGTTTATGTCGGGATCATTTTCGTTGACGATGGCGCACAGCATCTCATCCTTGATCGCGTTGCGCAGCCGCGGGCTTATGCTGTGCTTTCTGAGGCGGCCCTCAATGATTTTCCTTAGTGAAGGCGGAAGCGTAAGGGAAGGCTGCAAAAGGTCCAAAAGCCTTCCGAGCTTTCCCGGCACATAAAGCTGACCGTCATGCCTTGTCCGGACTATGTCGGTCCTTATCGGGTCAAGCCCGCCGGAAGCTCCCCTCAGGTCGATCCAGTCACAGGTGAGACCGTCCGCCCTTAGTATGCGCGATATCTCCTCCCGGACCTTTCCGGGCTTGTACCTGCGCTCCATCACCCAATTTGAGGCCTTTGCAGAAAGATCGGCCGTCCTGTTCACTATCCTGGCAACAGGATTTCCGCCGATCCTGATAGTATGTGCCAGTATCCTTGCGCTTACGCTCATGACTTTCCTTTCAACACTTTTTCAATGTATTTTTTTACGTCAACGACAAAGCAATTCGCTTTCCCCCACAGCGCTTTATTGTGCCCAAAAGCATCAGTATAATGATGCGCGCTGTCCTCAACATCCACCGCCTTGAAATGATATTCAACCTCATCTCTTATAATGCCGCCCATTTCTGGAAGATCATTGAACAAGTTAATGAATTCGGCCGATGTGCCGTAGCCGCATTTGTAAACAGCAAGCTCCTTAGCTCCCATCTGATACGCGTCCAGCACCGTGGCATCCAGGACGAAGCACTGGGCAAAACTCCTGCCGAACATACCGTATAGATCGTGGGAGATCTCCATGGTATCGACGAAGACCGCAGGCTCACCGGCCTTATTGGTGCCGAGGTACTGTGTGGCAACACCCATGAATTCACTCCCGCCGTTCGGCCATATCTCAAGCAGGGGCGTCTGGGGATCCAGCACAATACGGCCTATCTCCGCTTTGTCACCGCCGTCAGGCCAGAAGATGCAGCATCCAAGGCGGTGATTATCAAAGAATATCTCCGGAACGTGCTTGTTGCTGCGGACGGCTCTTATCCCCTTGACGAAGAGGTCCTTTTTTTCCTGTTCGATCATTCCGATCAGTCCGCTCAATCTGTCGTGCCAGTCCTCAAGGATCCTTGCCCTGCCCGTCTCCTTTTCCGATGCCCTGTCCTTCTTTACGAGGGTAAGCAGGACATTGATGACCTCTTTTGCGGCCTCGGCGTCACCTTCCTTTGCCCTTAAGAACTGCCACCTTCCGTTGGGCAGATGATTTAGCTGCTGAGCAAGTTTTCTGGGGGTCCTGTTAAAACCATAATACCTCTCGGGCTTGCTGGTTATTGTGCCGAGGATGCGCCTCATAAGCTGAATGTATTTGTCATCCCATTTTACATCGCCGTCGGTAGTAGTGGAATTTTTGCCCAGTTCCCTGGCAAGAACCTCTTTTCCGCTCAGGAGATACTCCACGTCAAAGCCTGCCTTTGCCAGCATGTCCAGCTCCGGCTGCCTTTCGGCGCGGTAGTAGCCGCTGATTGAGCCGTATTTTTTTGAGACCTCGAATATATGCGCCACGTTCTTATCTTCCCGCATTTCTGTCCATTGTTCCGCCAGCTTGATCGCCGCGGAAATGAATCCCGCCTCGTTGGAATAAAGGGCGTTCTCGGAGAAATCAGGGACAAGCTCTTCCAGTTTCAGGTATTTGACCACCTTTTCTATGACGCCGGCTTCTTTAAGCTGGTCGGCCGGCATGTCCTTAAGGACTTTCAGTATATCTTGTGTTATGACCAGGTTCTCGAGGGTGCGCTTTAATTCGACGGTAATCCTTGCGTCAAGCGCCGCGGGAGTAAAGTCAGAGTCCTCAAAAGTGATGTCGGCTTTCAGGTCCCCGGCGATCTTAGAGTAACTGAGCATTGCGTTCCTTATGGTTTCGGCGTCCTTTTCGGATGAAAGGTCGAACAATCCTTTAATCATGTCCGGTTGCAGCTGCCTTTCATTGAGCGCGGTGAGGAAAAACCGCAGGTAGTCGAGGTAATTGGAAAGCAGAGGGTGCCTTACATATCGTACAGCGGCGTCAAGAACGGCCACCAAACTGGCATTGTTGTGCCATACGGATTTCGGAAGTCCCACTATGAACTTGGCGACCATGTCCGCGTCAATATATCCCGCCACTCTAACTTCACCCTTTGAATACGTCCTGGTGAAGTTCTGTATCGCGCCGATAATTATCCTCATCTGTTCGCTGTCGGGAAGCGAGTCTTTACGCCATTTCTTGAAAACTTCGAGGAACATTTCCCTGGTGGACGTGTCGTGAGGTCCTGAAAGAAAATCCAGAGCTTCCTTAAATCTCTCGGGATCGGTAAAATAGCATGGCTCCATCGCTTTTATCGCTCTCTCAAGAGTGTCATATTGATGCTCGGGATGCAGGGGATGCTGCTCGTCCTTTTCAGCCTCGATCATGAATCTCATGAATAAGTCGATCAAACTATCGATCTTATTTATGTCCGCAGCCGTCTCATTTGGCATTTCCGATATCAGCCGGCTTTCAAAATATATCAGCGGCTTCAACTTAGATATTTTCCATTCGTTATTTATCATCCTGGCCGTTTTATCAAGCAAACGACAGACTGTTTGGCCGTAATCAGCAGGGATCCTGTACTGGTACAAGCTGCCATAGATCCCTTCTTCATGCAGATCTTCTACGAATTTGCTGACCATAGCCATCAATCTATTATTATCGCGGCTGCCAAAAATGCTGCGCTTGTCCCATTTTTTGTTAATTGCCGCATCAATAACGCTTAAAAGGGAATCCACGCATCTGTTCATCAGGGCAAAATTATCCCTTCCCGCGCTTTCTTCATGTGTTTTTTTAAGCATGAGGGATACCAGTTCGACCAGTGAGCGCTCCCTATACTTACACGACTCCGTTTGGTGTGTTATACGGGCGATCTTCATCCAGATCCCTATGTAATTCTTGAGCCGCTCAACGCCGCCCAGTTCCTTGAATCGCGTATTTTCATGAAGAAAGGAAAGTAGCCCGCGGGCGCCTTTCAACCGGGGACATGATGCGTCAGCAGTTGAGACCGCCTCAAAAAGCATCTTACCCATCTGCTTAAGTGTATCCGGTGAAACGTTCCATGGATTCCTGGCGGTCGCGATCAGCAGCTTGATCATGATCACCAGCGTGTCTGATGAAACGCCTTTTTTAATTCCCTGCCAGCCTATCTCTCTTACGGTTTCAATTAGACGCTCGCTCGTATAGTTTTCTCCTTTGAGCCAGCATTCAAGCTCCGGCGGAAGGGGAGCGGGCTTTTGAAGCCTGCCTAAGATCTCTCCTGCGTCTTTGTAGCCCATATAGAGCCTATCCTTGTCATCGCGGATTATGTCCCGCCTTGTGGTATTCCATTTGCCCGGTTCTTTTATCCAGTCGACCTTAAGGCCTTTTTCGGCGAGTATCTTCGATATCCTGTGGCGCACGCCGCCGATATTGCCGGGCTGCCACAAAGGGCCCTGGCCGAAGTAATATGAATTCGCCATATAGTTGATCATTCTGGCCACGGGATTGCCGCCGGCCATCACCATCCAAGCGAGAGGCCCGGCGGCTACGTCAGCGAGAGACTGCGCCGGCACATAACTTTCCTGCTCTTTAACTTCTTTATCATGCCTTATCTGCCACTCAACCGACCGCCTGGAAGACAGCGCGTCCCTGATCTTATCGATCGTTTCAATAGTGATAGGTGCGGACCTATCCAAAGTCAGATCCGGGATATCCAATACATCGAACAGGACGCCCCCGGCATTCAATTCGTTAAGGAATGGGGCGGGCAGCATCAGGAACTTGTGAAGGTTGGAACTATCGATATGAATCCGCCTCAATGTTTCGACTAATTTTTCCGTAAGCTCGTGAAAATTACAGGATATTTCGTCAGGCCCTAAAGTGACATTGAAAACATCGCTCAAGACACCGATGCATACTAAAGAGTCCGCTTCAAAATCCTCGAGGTCTGTTCGGCTGCGCGCGGCTGTTTCAAGGAAGGCGGCAAGCCCAGAGCGCAAATGCTCGATTTTCTTATCGAGCTCACGCCGCGATTCATATGAAAGCGATTCGTACCTGTCAACTTTAAATGTCATGAAGATCCTGCCACATATCCTGATGATCTTACAAAGCTTTTTCCTGTCAGAAATGACTTCTTTCGGCAGTCTATTTATCAATCCGGGCAGGCTTGTAAGAAAAAGCTCCGTTTTGATATAGTTAAATTCATAGTCTTCATCCATATGATCTGCTTTTTCTGATCTGATCGGCGGAGCAAGGGTGTCCAACATGATCTTAAAGGTCAAGAGGTCCCCGATAACACAACAGGGGAGAGCGCCGATATGTTTAGCGATAAAAACGAAAAGATCATCGCGCAATGTCCCGGTGTCCTTTTTCCTGAAGGCCAGCAAAATATCCCCGTATTGCTTAATTGTTTTCCCGTCGGCCAGTGCATCTTTGGGTAATCTGCTTATCAAAGCGGCCATCATCTTATAGGTCGATGACAGAGGCTCTGTTTTATATCGATCCGCTAACTCTTCAGGATCTTGCAGGAAAGCTCTCTGTAGATGGATGCTGTTGTATTGATAACGAAAATGGTATACGAACTCCCCTACGGTAGTGGGATACTTATTATCAGTTTCTTCTTCTTCGCTTTCAGGCTTATCTGATTTCATCTGTGATGCCCTCAGCCCGATATCAAGCAGGGCATCCGCGCATGCTCTGAACCTTTCCCGGTCAGACAGGACGCTGCGGTCAAGCGCCCTGATCAGGGAAGAGAGCGCATGGTTCGCGCGGTAATTGTTGAACGTTCTGGTAAACGCAATCCCTGCTTCAAGAGCATTCCTGAACATGGCGTCGCTGAATCCGGCGTCTTCCGGGAGATCTTCGATGAACCAGAAAAGATTCATATAGAACTGGACCAGCGACGGCTGCTCTAGATCTTTTTCCATTGTTCTTGCTTCCCTCTTTAAGTGTTCAATTCCTGCATCGAGCACCATTCTCGCGTAATGTTCCAGCTTTGTGCGGTCTTCCAGCAGCGACGAACGCTTTGTCCTTATTGATTTTAGAACATAGTGGAGCATTTCCTGGGGAAATTTATCGAACTGGTTGGTCTCAGCTTCCTGAAGCGTGCTCCTTATGGTCTCGTGCCAAATATTCAACTGATGCTGCTGTGGGATTGAAGCGGGCTTATGGCCGGGCAAAAACCTCAGCATCCTTCCTAATGAACTATTTGCCGTTCTCAGGGTGATGCTCATGTTTTCCCCTTCAAAACCTTTTCAATGTAACTTTGCACGTTGATCACAAAACATTCCTTTTCGCCTTTCAGAGTCGCGGGATCTCCATAAGCATCCGTGTAATGGTGCTTTCCGCTTTTGCTGTCGGCAAGGCCAGCGTCCTCCGCATCCACTGCCTGGAAGTAGTATTCCGGCACATCCGCTATCACCCCGTTCAATCTTGGTGCAAGGTCAGCTACAAAGCTGACGAATTCAGCTGACGTTCCGTAAGGGCGTTTATATACCGCCATTTCTTTGGCTCCCATCCTGTGGGCATCCAGCACAAGGGCATCCAGCATGAACTTTAAGCTGAAATTCCTGCCAACGGCTTTATAAATAGCATGGGAGTATTCCACCGTGTCAACGAACAGGACTGGCTGGCCGGCCGCGTTCCTGCCGGGGTACTGAGGCACAATGCCCATGAATTCGTTGCTTCCTTCAAGCCAGATCTCAAGAAGAGGGGTCTTGGGATCAAGCAATATCCTGCCGATCTCATGCATTGCCGCTCCATGCGGCCAGAAGATGCAGCAACCAAGCCTCTCGTTATCAAAAAGTATTTCAGGGAAAAGTTTTCTGCTGCGCAAAGCCCTCATTCCACTAACGGCAACATTCCTTTGTTCATATTCAATGAGCCCGAATATCCCGCTAAGAGTGTCGTGCCATTCTTCCAGGAGCCGGTCATGGGATGTTCTCAGCTGGCTCTCTATCATTTTCAGCAGCGCTTCTATGATCTTTTTCGCCGCGTCTTTATCCCCGGCAAGGGCTTTTCTGAACTCCACATGGTTCAGCTTAAACAAAAGGGCAGTGGGTTTTCTGTTGAACGCGAAGATCTTTTCGGGCTTGCTCTCCCTGGTCCCCACGATGCGCCTCATCAACTTCATTAAATTATCTTTCCAGTGGAGTACCTGGTCGTTGATGGCCTCATTTGAAAGGTCGCGGCTCAATACTTCGTCCCCGCTCAAAAGATAATCAATGTCAAAGCCGGCTGTTTCCATTTCTCTTAATATTTCAGCCTTGGTCTTGCGATAATAGCCGGTAATGCTTCCGTGAGCATTCAGAATATCAAGCAAGTATCTTATGTTCGCGTCTTCCCTGATGCGGGGCCAGTGAGCGGCCAGTTTTGCCATGGAGAGCGTAAGCGCCGCTTCATTGGAACTTTCCTGACCTTTTGGCAGGTTCGGGATGATCTCCCTGGCGAGAGCGATCACTTTTTCCGTCATATTCGCTTCCTTCAGGAAACCGTCCGGGATATCACCCACAAGTGACAGGTTTTCGGGGGTCAAATTCACTCCTTTTAAGATATTTACAAGCTTCTCTTTCATGACAGACCGGTCAAGGTGGATTGCCTCGATTGAGACTGAACATTTAAATTTGTTGACAAGCAATGAGTTGCAGATAAGGATATCGACGAGCATTTCATATTCTTTTGCGGTCGAGCAGCTGATGAAGCCGGGCATCCTGTCCCCGGTGAACGCGTCCGGCGTCAGCAAATCTATGAATGTTGCGAGCATTTCGTAAAATGAATTTGCCCAGGCATTATTTCTTCTGTATGTTTTGATCGTATCGCTTAAATTAATAAGAAAATCCCTGTACCCGTTCAGTCGCTCCATGTCGGCCAGCTGTTCCCGCGGCAGTCTCTTCATTATGGCGGCAAGGCAGACGAATATGTCCCCGGTATATGGATAATACCTGGTTCCGCGATTCACCACTACGGAGGCTGTTTGAAGGAACCATTTAAGCGTGGTCATGTCCGTTTTTACCTGATCCGGCAGCAAAGCGAGGGAATGATTGACCTGAGGGCATAATGCGCTCATGTTCGCGCTGAATTCATCATGCGAGCCGTCGCCATAAGACCGTATTTTGACGATCTCTGCTCCAGCGTCCGATATCTCCCTCATGTACTGCGCGAATTTGCCGCTATCAAGGATCACTTCTTCGGGCATGCTTGTTATCGCTTCGGGAATAAAAGCGCCGAAATGATGCCGAAAATCATCGTTTTTGCCGTATTGCCGGTTCGCCTCGCGGATCTTTTCCATGGCAAGTAACAGCGGCTCCCTGTAAGCTTTTAATATTTCGATGTCTCTTACTCGGTCGGCGGGCAATCTTTGTATCAGCGCGTGCAATGAAGCGCTTAAATATACGCGGCCCTTGCTCTTACTATTGTCGGTTGCTGTGCTTTCGTTGTCCAGTACCAGGCATTTGTATTTATCCAGTTTGTCCAGTCCGCCCGGCTCAAGTGCCAATATTCTGATCAACGTTGATAAGAACGCGTTAAATTCATCAAAGTCGCGTCCATGCAGTTTGGATGTCGAATTAAGAAGCCCGTTCCAAACGTCAGCGATCCTGCGCAATATCTCCTTGTTGCTTAAAAATTCATTCGGCGATATCTGTATCGAATGCTTTTCCATGCGATACACTTTAGCGGCCAATTCAACGTCGTCCCTTTCTGCCGCTTTTACTCCCGGAGCCAGAATGTCCTTAAGAAGATCCTTGTCTTCGATCGCTTCTTTTGGCAGAACATCGATAAGATCCCCCATGGCAATGTACATTTCTCTGACATTTGGGTATTTTGTTTTGGCCTTATTCCCCGCTTCAGCAAGTATCGCCCCATATTCGTCCAGGGGCTGCATGTAATCCGGATAATTCGCGTCCAGTTTATTCAGCACTCTTCCAAGAGCGTAGAACAGGCCGTTAAAAAAGTGCTTGTCGCATTTCCTGAAGGTTTGGCATCCTATCCTGATAAAATCCCTTAACTTTCTTGTGTCAACGGCCCAATCAGCCGGCATTAAGAGAGTAAGTCTTCCGGCAACCGAAAATATATTTTCCGGCTTCTCATCGGCTCTCCCCAATTCAAGAAGAAAGGCGGCGTGCTCGTCCAGGAATTTTGGGTCAACGAGAGATCTGCCCGGGAGCTTTTCTATCAGCCTCCTGAATGGGGTGAACATTCGACTCGTGGCATCAATGCTCAACTTCTTTTCTATGCTTTTATCCAGCATCCTTTCAAAAACGCTCCCATAGTTTTCCAGGCTTTTTGTATCTGACGATGCCTCTTCAGGGACTTTATTCAGCAGTGCTCCGAAAGCCAGCAAATACTCATGCGCGATCCCGATACTCCCCATCTTATTTATGTGCCTCTCGCAAATATCCATGACACAGTTGAACCTTTCATAGTCGGAAGATATATGCTTTGGCAGCTTTTTGATGAATATCCCAAGCAGGGAGCTTGAAAGGGCGTAGCTGAAGGTGAGGGTATTATGCAGATATCTTTCCCCGGCTTTTGTTATATGATCTATCACTATATCGAACGTTTTATCGTCAGTGAGCGTGCCTTCCGGCAGTTTCTCTATCAGGGCTGCTAGGTCCAGGAATAATCTGTCTATCGCGTCCCTGTCGCACCCCTTTTTTCGGGCTTCGCTTCCTATCTTCAGGATGCGGTCCGCCATCATAAAGAACATGGGATTCTCAGACACGCCGGTCAGGGATTTTTCCATGGAAGCTCTTTTGAGGAGGATAACTTTAAGTACATTATATATTCCGAATATATTGCTTTTGTGCCATCCGGTCTCTATGGCCCTGCGAAGGATATTCCTGACTGCGGCTTTTATGTTCTTATTGACCGGCAGCAGGTGCAGGCTTTCTTCGATCTTAAAAGGTAATAGATGCGGAGGCTGGAATTTATCCATGAACCGGCCGGCCCGTCCCATATACAGGGCCCTGAACTTGGAGCCTTCATATTCCCCTTCGGTGAAAACTATGTTCGACCTCGGATCCTTGTAAGGCGTGTTCCAATGCCATCTTAAAGCAAGCTTCATGCGATAACCCGAACTGGTTTCAAGTTCTTGATTTTGCAGGATATCGGATATTTCCTGCCGGGTCTTTCCAAGATCGTATCTGTGCGGGGCAATGGTCGTGGCGGCCCTGCCTATAAGGTAGCTGGACCTGTTAATAACCCTTGCGGCAGGATTGCCTCCCCATATGATCGCTCTTGCCATTATTCTTGCGCTTACGCCCATGTTTTTATCTCCTTAAATCCTTTTCCATGAATGCGCCAAACTGGTCTCCGGACACAATGACGAAGCCAAATGATTCGTAGTATTTAACCAGCTTTCTACCGTCAACGTCTTTTTCCCTGCATGCCAGGGTCATCTTTTTGCATCCAAGCCCGATCGCGATCTGCGACAGTTGGTCGATGCAGATTTTTCCCAGCCCGAGGCCCCGGCCCTTATTATTTAACGCCATGACATCAAGGAACATTTCATTAGGACGCGATCTGTGCGTATATCCCAGCGCGAAACCGATAAATTCCCCTTTCTCGTTCTTGACAGTGACGACATTAAAATTCTTTTCCGAGGAGAGTGATTTAAAATGGCTGGCGGAATAGCGCAAATATGCCGGAAAAGCTTCCTCTTCCACCGCCATCAATTGCGTGATTATTCTGTCATCAAGAGATGTTAAGGTTTCAATTTTAAAATTGTTGGCAGGGATATTGTTAGATCTCCCGATTTTGAGCACCCTTTTCATATACTCGGGCACGTCGATCACAAGGCAGCTTGTCGTTCCTTTTATTTCCTTGTGCAGCCCAAAGGCATCGGTGTAGTGATGTTCCCAACCTATGCTGTCGCGCAGGCCTATCCTGTCGTCATGATCCACCGCTTCGAAATAATAGTCAGGGACATGCTTGATCAAACCTTCATATCCCCCTCCCAATCCCTTGACAAAATTCACGAATTCAACCGTTGTGCCAAATTCCGCCTTTGAAAACAACGCAAGCTCCCTTGAGCCCATCCTGTGCGCGTCCAGGACCATCGCGTCAAGCTCAAATCTCAGAGCGTGGTTGCGCCCCATAGCGCCGTAAATAAGATGGGAATTCTCCACCGTATCGATAAAGACGACCGGTTCGCCATTCTTGTTCTTTCCAAGGTATTGGGTCACCACCCCCATGAATTCATCGTATCCATTTATCCACATCTCAAGAAGCGGTGTTTTCGGATCAAGCACGATAAGGGGGATCTCCCGCTTTTCCTCACCCTTCGGCAGGAAAATGCAGCAGCCAAGACGCTGGTTGTCGAACAAGATCTCCGGGACTAATTTCCCGCTTCGGACCGCCCTCATGCTCCTTATCACGATCCCCGATTCTCCATATTTGATCTCCCCAAGCATCCCGCTCAGCCGGTCATGCCAGTCTTCCAGTGCGCGGTCCTTGTTCTTTTTTCTCTCTTCTTCGATCATCTGCAGGAGCGATCTCGCCGCCTTCTCTATAGCTTCCCTGTTCCCGTCAAGCGCGGTTTTAAGGTTAAGGACCTTGAACAATTTACCCGGATTCTGATTGAACTTGAAATATTTTTCAGGATCCTTTTCCTTTGTGCCCAGCATTCGCCTCATCAATTCTCTGAATCTGTCATTCAATTGTGTCACAGTGTCTGCTTTATCTTCCCTTCCGCCAAGGTCCCGGCTAAGGACTTCGGCTCCTCCAAGAAGATGATCAATATTAAAACCTGCCTTCTTGAGCTCCGCCAGCAATTTCGCCTTCTCTTTGCGGTAATATGCCTCGATGCTCCCGTATTTGCCCAGGACATCGAATATGCGGGAGATAGTTTCATCGCTTGATAAATGCGCTTCCCAGAGCCAATTTTCCCTCAGCTTTATTATTGAGCTTATAAATCCGACAAAGGAATAATACGGCAGGTTTTCCGGGAAGTTCGGGATGACTTCCCTGATGTTCCTGACAACCTTTTCCGCAAATCCTATCTCCATCAGGAATGCGGTGGGGATATTCCACAGCCCCTCAAGGCTGAAATTCAAGTTGATCCCTTTGACCGCGGCGATCAGCTTTCCCCTTAACACAATCCAGTCGAGATCATTCGTCTTAATCGCTATCTTTTTTTCATAATCTTCCGCGAGCACGCTGTAACATGTCATGATATCCGCAAGAGCCATTATTTCCGTTTCGGTTGAGCAGTTAAAAAATCGGGCGAATCTTTCCTGCTCAAACAATTCGGCCGGCGCTTGTTTAAGGAAAACGCTAAGGGAATGGAGGAATTTGAGGGCAGCCTTCGCGCTTCCCGTGGTTTTTCTCAATTTGTCGCAATACTCTCCTATTATATCCTGATATATTTTAAACCTCTCAGTGCTCGCCGATATGTCCTTTGGAAAACATTTTTCCAAACATTGCAAACGAGCTATTAATTCCAGTGAAAATTCCAATGCAGGCATGTCTTCCATTTGCCTTCCGTATGCCCATATTATGTGATCCAACAACTTCTTAAATTCCTCCATATTGGCAATATTCTTGCGGCCCATCAGATTGATCAGTTCCACCAGGGAGGACCATAGAAAACTATTCCTTTCCGGCTCGAGCTTGCTTTCGAGTAACTTTATTCGGACCTTTTCACGCGCCTCAAGCAGGATATTCATATGATCCTCCAGGATAAATGGCGCGTTAGTTCCCGCTTCCGAGGACATTTTTTTCTCTATTTCTATCAATGCCGAATATATGCATAAATTCACTTCGTTAAATACTTTGCGTCTGTGGCTATCCTTGTTGCCGGCTTTTGCGGTTTCCTTCACGATATCCAGAACTCTTCTGAGCCTGCCCGCTTCCATCAGCATTCCGGGTGGAACATTTAAAATCGCATTTAGACTGTCTCTGTTCAGGACCGCTCTTCCAAGCATATCCACAAGCTTTTTCCGCAAAAGAGCGTTATCAAGGTCATTTTCTCCTGTCAGAAGAATAACTTTAAAATCATTATAAAGAGCAAGGAAGCAAATAAGATTGTCAGTCAGAATGCCAAAATCCCTGTCGTTATCGCAGGATAGAAAACCTGCGAATCTGTCGCTTTTAAGCGCCGGGGGAGGCAGTGTTTTTATGAATATCTTGATGGCGTCATAAAGAGTTTCAGCCGCCGCATCATCCCATCCTCTTTCATGGGCCTTTAGTCCAACTTCTACGATCTGCCTGAGTTTACTTATATCGGCCACAAGGCCCTCGGGAAGCGCTTCTATTAACCGTGCTATGTGGAAATCCAGACTGGTAGAAGACGTCCTTTCTCGGAAGCTTTTCATCAGATCACAATATGCCTTGAATTTATCGATATCCTCCAATGTTTCCTTCGGCAGTTTATCTATTAGAGCGGTCAGCAACGCGGAATAGAGCAGATGCATTTCTTCCAACATTATTCCGTATTTTTCCAGAACATTTATATCGTGCGCCTTTGCTTCCGGGAGCTTTTTCGCAAGATCTTTCAAAACACCGGACATGTCCAATTCATAACGCCTGCTGAATGATTCAGAAGAATCAAATGGCCGAAGTATCCTGATCATCCGCCCAAGAGGGCCGAAATATAAACGGCCCTCTTTGTTATATACAATATTTGGCCTCAGATCGTTCCACGCGGAATCATCCCGGGATTCATGTTTTGTCCATCCAACGGTGAATCCCTGATGTCTAAGAATGTCGGCTATATCTTCGCGAGTCCACCCGATCTGGTATCTGTGCGGCGCGATCCGCGTGCCAACTTTCCCCGCAAGCCAGCTCGCGCGGTTGATAGCTTTTGCGGCGGGATTGCCGCCCCAAATAATGGCTCTTGCAAGCGGTTTAGCTAGTATTGTCATATTATTAATATCCCGGTTATTTTTCGTCATTTATAGCTGAAAATTTCACTAAATTTTTACTTTTCTTTTATTGCCCGGAAGACTATAATGCTCGTGATCCAGGTTCAAAACGGAGGGGAAATATGATAAAAACCATAGGTGTCGTGACTCCAGGCGGCGATGCTCCGGGAATGAACACGGCCATCAGGTCGGTGGTAAGGACAGCCATATATCACGGGCTCAGGGTCATGGCCATCGAGCGCGGTTACGCGGGCCTGATAGGCGGCGATATCCACCCTATGGACCTCAAGTCAGTTTCCGGCATCGTGAACAGGGGAGGGACCATACTTCATACTGTCCGCTGCCCGGAGTTCAGGAAAAAATCCTTCCGCAAGATAGCCGCAAGGCAGATCAAGGACCACGGGATCGACGCGCTGGTGATCATCGGGGGCAACGGGTCTCTGGGCGGGGCGCATGAACTTTCAAAGGAATACGGCGTCATTTCAATGGTAGTGCCTGCTTCTATTGATAATGATATACCATGCACTGACGCAACGATCGGCTTTGACACGGCTGTGAATACCGCGCTTGACGCGATCGATAAGATCAGGGATACCGCGGCTTCACATGAGAGGATATTCATTATCGAGGTCATGGGCAGGGACAACGGTTTTATCGCTCTTGAGGTAGGACTCGGCGCCGGCGCGGAGATAATAATGGTGCCGGAGGTAAAGTGCGACTTTGACAGGGTATGCGGGAGATTGAAAGAGGGCCTGGACAGGGGAAAATTAAGCAGCATCATCGTTGTGGCAGAGGGCGTTTGTCCGGGGCAGGACATGGCGGAATACATCAGGAAAAAGCTGAAGGTTGACGTGCGCGTGACCGTGCTGGGCCATATCCAGAGAGGCGGCTCGCCCTCCGCGAACTCAAGGTCTCTTGCGTGCACGCTTGGTTCTGCCGCGGTTGAATATTTAATCAAGGGGCAAAAGAACAAGCTTGTGGGAATGGTTAATGGTAAAGTTTCGCTCACGGATTATGCTATAGCATTAAGGTCAAAGAAGACGATCGACAAGTCCATTCTCGCACTCGCCGAAAAACTATCCATATGATGCATAAAGATCCTGCTTGCTGTGCTCACGAACATCATGACATGGGCAGCCACGCGGGCCATGCCGGCCATCATGCTCACATGGTTGAGGATTTTAAGAGGCGTTTTTGGGTTTCCCTTATAGCCACGGTACCTGTTCTGCTCCTTTCTCCGGTCATCCAATCCTTTTTCAGGTTTTCTTTCAGCATTCCCGGCGGCGCATTCTTTCTTCTGGCATTCTCTACCTATATTTATTTTTACGGCGGCTGGCCGTTCCTTGCGGGTCTTTATGATGAACTAAGGAAAAAACAGCCCGGGATGATGACGCTTATCGGGCTGGCGGTCACGATCGCCTATTTTTACAGCGCTCTAGTTGTCCTTGGGCTAAAAGGAGAGGTCTTCTTCTGGGAGCTAGTCACATTGATAGATATCATGCTTCTTGGCCACTGGATAGAGATGCGGTCGGTAATGGGAGCTTCGCGTGCACTTGAGGAACTTGCAAAGCTGATGCCTTCCACTGCGCACCGCGTTATGTACGACGGGTCAATAAAGGATGTGAGCATCAATAGCCTGAGCATAGGCGACAGGGTTCTTGTAAAGCCCGGGGAGAAGATACCGGTTGATGGAAATGTGCTGGATGGAACCTCAGAGGTAAATGAGGCCATGCTGACGGGCGAATCAAGGCCGGCGGAAAAGAGCAAAGGCAACACGGTTATCGGGGGTTCGCTCAACGGCACCGGCTCGCTGACTATCGAAGTCAAAAAAACAGGAGCGGATTCTTATATTTCACAGGTCATAAAGCTTGTAAGGGAAGCAGGCGAAAGCAAGTCCCGCGCGCAGGCCCTTGCGGACAGAGCTGCTTTCTGGCTCACGATCATCGCGATAACGGTTGGAGCTGTCACGCTGATCAGCTGGCTTATATTAGGAAGGGAATTTGTTTTCGCGCTTGAGCGCATGGTCACAGTAATGGTCATCACCTGTCCTCATGCTCTTGGCCTTGCCATTCCGCTTGTGATCGCCGCGATAACGGCCATTTCGGCGCAAAACGGCCTTTTGATACGCAACAGGACCCAGTTCGAGAACGCCGGGAGTTTAAACACGGTAATATTTGACAAGACGGGCACTCTGACAAAAGGCGAATTCGGCGTAACTGATGTCATTAGTTTTGGAGACCTGAGCGATGACGAACTTTTAAGATACGCGGCCTCCATCGAGGCAAATTCAGAACATACGATCGCGAAAGGGATCGTTAAAAAAGCCAAAGAAAAACGGCTGCAGCTTTACAAAATAGATAAATTCGATTCTATTCCGGGAAAAGGCGCAAAGGCGGTGATTGAGGGACAAGAGGTCTATATCGGAAGTTCCGGGATACTTGAGAAAGCAGAGGTAAATGCGGATGAGGCCAGAAAAAAAGCTGATGAAATAGCCTCAAAAGGAAAGACGACCGTCTTTATCGTTTCAAAAGGTAAAGCGCAGGGGATGATCGGCCTGGCGGATATCATCAGGGACGAATCCAGGGAAGCGGTCCTGATGTTGAAAAAGCTCGGCCTGGAAGTTGCGATGATCACGGGAGACAACCGGGCAACTGCCGAATATGTGGCGAAGGAGCTCGCGCTTGACTCTTTCTTCTATGAAGTATTGCCCGATAAAAAGTCGGAAAAGATAAAGGAGATACAGAATCAAGGCAAAAAGGTGGCAATGGTCGGTGACGGAGTGAATGACGCGCCGGCGCTTGCCCAGGCGGACGTGGGCATTGCCATAGGAGCGGGGACAGACGTTGCCATTGAGGCGGCCGATGTCATACTGGTGGAGAATGATCCAAGGGATGTGGTGGATGTTATCGCGCTTTCACGGTTGAATCATCGAAAGATGGTGCAGAACCTGGCGTGGGCGACAGGTTACAATATCATTGCCATCCCCCTGGCTGCCGGAATACTGTATAATTACGGGATAGTGCTGGCGCCGGCGGTCGGCGCGGTCATAATGTCACTCAGCACCGTGATAGTGGCGGTGAATGCAAGATTGATCTCATATAATAAGAGGAGGTGAATTTAATGGTCTATGGTTCGATAACGGCTTCGATATTCATAATAGGCTTCGCGTTCATTATTTTTGTTCTTGCCAATAAGGAATCCGGCAATATAAAGCTCGCCGGGCAGATAATCGCGGCGCTTGTCGCTCTGGTGGCGATAGTTGTCCTTTTTTACGGTTTAACAGGACGAGGATGCTGCGGGATGCGCGGATGTGGAATGATGGGAAGCGGCATGATGGGCGGCAAAGGCATGAAGGGTGAAATGATGATGAATATGGTGAAAAAGAACCCTTCAATGATGCAGGATATGTGCAAAAATCCGGAAATGAGAAAAATGATGCAGGACGCGCTCAAAAAAACGGCAAAATGATATCAGACAAGCTCAAAAGAAAATATATCAAGCTCAAGGAGATCCTCAAAAAATACGAGAGTCTCCTTGTTGCTTATTCGGGAGGGGTGGATTCAAGCCTTCTTTTGAAAGTTGCCCGTGATGTGCTTGGTAAGAACGTTCTCGCGGTTATTGCCCGGTCAGAAACATATACCAAAGAAGAGGGGAAGACGGCAGTAAAATTCGCCAAAAAGCTCGGCGTCAGGCATAAAGTAATATATATTGATGAGTTCAGTGACGAGAATTTCCTTTCCAACCCACCCGAGAGATGTTATTACTGCAAGAAAGAATTATTCTCAAAGCTGGTTGATATCGCGAAAAAAGAGGGCATCAGACATGTCGCGGATGGCTCAAATGTGAGCGATCTCTCCGACTTCCGCCCCGGGACGAACGCCTCCAAGGAATTAGGGATCAGGTCACCACTGAAAGAAGCAGGACTCACAAAAGATGACATCCGCCAGCTATCCAGGCAGTTAAAGCTTCCCACATGGAACAAGCCGGCGCTTGCCTGCCTTGCTTCAAGGATACCTTACGGCACAAGGATAACAAAAGATATACTTAAAAAGATCGAGAAGGGCGAAAAATATCTTCGAGAACTGGGCTTAAAACAGGTCAGGGTGCGGCATCACGGGAATCTTGTACGCATTGAGGCGGATAAATGCGATCTTCCATCCCTTATTGAATGCGGCATTGGCGATAAGATCGGCAAAAAGTTCAAGGACCTTGGATATACTTATGTGACTATCGATGTTGGAGGTTATCGGACGGGTTCAATGAACGAGGCACTTTCTAGCTGAGAGATCAGGCGAAATATTTCAGCATTTCCCCGAGTGTTTTAATGCCCTTCTTTACAAGATAGTGAGCCAATTCTGGGACCGGGCTGGCATAATCAATGATTTCGGTATCATGAGCGCACCCCAGTTTGTCGACCGCAATTGCAAGCTGCAGGTACATCTGGTCAACTGAAATAAGGTCTCTCAAGGGCTTGACCTTTTCGCTAAAGACGCATATTCCTATTTTTCTAATGTTTCCTTCAGGCCCGAAAACGAAGACGCCTTTCATCATCGCGCTAATGTCGGCTTCCGCGATCTCGCGCTGGGCCACCACCGAAAAACTTCCCACGAAAGTTTCATTCATCAGGTCCGTGCCCTCGCATATGGCGAAATACGCCGAGCGGCCGTGAAAGATGAACCTTGCTATGTTGCCTTTCAGGCCTTCCCGGATCTGGGCAAAATGCTCCCAGTCCCTGAATAGAATACAGTAGCTGTCCGGCAGAGCGGTCTGGCCAATGTTGAAATTGTAGCTGTTCTCACCGGAGCCCATCAATACCACGTGCCGCGGGGCGGGCCTGTTAAAGGCACGGGATGCCGGCGCGCCAAGATCAATATTGAATTTCCTGGCAATAGCGGCAAATCCGGGAACTCTTCCCGGCTCAGATCGTCCGTTTATTATCATAGTATAGCCTCGGTATAATATCGACAATTAACAGGGAAAATTTCACTTATATACTTGAGTATGAAGTTGTGAAAACACTTCATACTTGACAAAATCACTCAACAATAGTATCATTTTCCGCCTATGAAGCTCACAACAAAAGTGCGTTACGCGGTATCGGCAATGTGCGACTTGGCCACGAACGACGGCACAGGAAAACCGGTGCAGGTAAAGGACATCGCTTCCCGCCAGAACATTTCGGTGCTTTACATTGAGCAGATCTTCAATAAGCTGAAAAGGGCAAAGCTCATCAGGTCTGTCCGCGGTCCTCACGGGGGCTACATGCTTGCTGATAAGCCCTCCAGGATCAACATAGGCGATATTTTCCGCGTCGTGGAAGGCCCGATCGCCCTTGTCGGCTGCGTTGATAAAGGCCCGTCAAAGATGTCCTGCGTCATGTCCGGCAGATGCTCAACCAAGCCTTTATGGGCAAAACTTTCAAAGTTGATAGGGGACTTGCTTGATTCAACAACCCTTGCTGACCTTTGCCTGCCTACCGGCCCGCTTCGCCGCGAGGCGAGCAAGGCAGGCAGAGGATAAAGAAATGAAGAGAATATATATGGATCATGCGGCTACCACACCCACGCACCCGGAAGTGCTGGAGGTAATGAAGCCGTATTTTACTGATCATTTTGGCAACCCGTCTTCTATCCATTATTATGGGAGGGAAGCCAAAAAAGCTATAGATTCGGCGAGGGATACCATTGCCGCGTCCATAGGGGCAAGATCCGAAGAAATAGTGTTCACTTCAGGCGGCACTGAAGCCGATAACTTTGCGCTTGAGGGTGTTGCTTACGCGAATGAGAATAAAGGCAACCACATCATATCGAGCCCCATCGAGCACCACGCTGTAACAAATTGCCTCGGTTTCCTTGAGAAAAGAGGATTTAAGGTCACTTTTGTTAAGGTTGACAGCTCAGGTCTTGTGGATCCGGAGGATATAAAAAAAGCCATGACCGATAAGACGATCCTGGTATCTGTAATGCACGCGAACAATGAGATAGGGACGATCGAGCCGGTCGCGGAGATCGGGAAGATCTGCAGGGAAAAGAATGTATATTTCCACACGGACGCTGTGCAGACGTTCGGCCACATGCCGATCGATGTCAATAAATTGAATATTGATCTCCTTTCGGCTTCGGCACACAAGCTTTACGGGCCGAAAGGCGTGGGGATGCTTTACATCAGGAAGGGCGTGAAAATAGTCCCATTCATTTACGGCGGGGAACAGGAAAGGGGAATGCGCGCTTCCACGGAGAATGTTCCGGGAATAGTCGGTTTTGCAAAAGCGGTCGAGATGGCTGTCAACGAATTGGACAACGAATCTCGAATAAGGAAATTGAGAGACAGGCTAATAGAAGGAATACTTTCAAAGATCGATGATTCGATATTGAACGGGCATCCAACTTTGAGATTAGCTAATAACGTCAATGTGAGCATAAAGTATATTGAAGGCGAATCGATGCTTCTGAACCTGGACCTTGAGGGCATTGCTGCCTCAACGGGATCCGCGTGCAGCTCCGGCTCGCTTGAACCGTCACATGTGCTATTAAGTATAGGCCTAAGTCCTGATGTGGCGCATTCATCTTTAAGATTGACTATCGGAAGATCGACAAAAGAAAGCGAGATAGATAAGGTGTTGGAGGTTTTGCCGAAGATCGTCAGCAAATTAAGATCGATGTCGCCGTTGGCCAAGAAATAAAAAGGAGGAGATGTTTATGCCGGCAGGTTATTCAGATAAGGTGATGGACCATTTCGCGCATCCCAGGAACGTGGGAGTGATAGAAAATCCCAGCGGGGTTGGGAAGGTTGGCAACCCGATATGCGGGGATATAATGGAAATGTTCATAAAGGTTGAAAATAATATCATCACGGACGCAAAGTTCAGGACATTTGGCTGCGGAGCAGCTATCGCGACAAGCTCCATGGCAACAGAAATGATAAAAGGAAAATCCATCGAAGAAGCGTTGGAGCTGACGAACAAGGCAGTGGCGGAAGCTCTTGACGGGCTGCCTCCGGTGAAAATGCATTGTTCCGTCCTTGCCGAGGATGCCGTGAGGGCCGCGATAGATGATTACTTAAAGAAAACAACAGGTAAAGGGCTTCCGGGTTTCAAGCCGCACGAAGAAGGAGAGCATGAGCATTAAGAAAAAAGTTGTTGTAGCGATGTCGGGCGGAGTGGACAGCTCCGTTGCCGCCGCGCTATTAAAGGAGCAAGGCTACGATGTGATCGGCATCACGATGCAGATATGGCAGAATGGCGGCAAGAGCAGCGGCTGCTGTTCACTTTCGGCGGTTGAAGATGCCAGGAGGGTAGCGAATAAGCTTGGCATCCCATATTATGTTGTCAATTTTAAAAAGATATTCAAGAAGACGGTCATCGATGACTTCATCAATGGATACAATCAGGGACACACTCCGAATCCTTGCGTCAGATGCAACCAGTTCGTCAAGTTCGACGCATTGATGAAAAAAGCAAAAGAACTTGGGGCAGATTATTTCGCGACAGGCCATTATGCCAGGATAGAGAAAGATAAAAAAGGCGGATATATTCTTAAGAAAGGAACAGACCCGAAAAAGGACCAGTCATATTTCTTGTATACCCTGAACCAGGCAGCTTTGGCCAGGACATTATTCCCCGTAGGCGATCTGACAAAAGTTGAGGTCAGAAAACTTGCCAAAAAGCATGGGTTGAATGTCGCGGATAAGAAAGAAAGCCAGGAGATATGCTTTGTTGAAGGACACTTTGGCGACCTGTTCAACCTTAAAAAGGGCGACATATTGGACATTGAGGGGAATGTGGTGGGGAAACATAAGGGATACCAGCTCTATACCGTTGGCCAAAGAAGGGGTTTGGGCTTATCAAGGCCCAGGCCTGCTTATGTGGTCAAAATTAGCCCAAAGAACAACCAAATTACGGTGGGGGATAAGGGTGACGTTTACGGTGACGATTTAACAGCTGGCCAGATGAGCTATATATATGTAAGGAGGCCAACCCTACCTATGAGGGCAAAAGTGAAGATCAGGTATAACAGCCCCGAAGCTGAAGCTGAAATTTTGCCGATTTCTCAAGGAAAAGTGAGGGTGACGTTTAAAGAGCTGCAATTTGCGATAACTCCCGGACAATCCGCGGTGATTTATGACAGGGATAATGTTATCGGGGGTGGTATAATCGGAGCTTAAACTTATGAATGACATTATTAATAAGATAAATATGCTGAGAAAAGAGAAGAATGCAGTCATTCTGGCGCATAATTACCAGCTGCCGGAGGTGCAGGATATTGCGGATTTTGTGGGGGACTCGCTGGGGCTTTCCATCCAGGCCTCCAAAACAAAGGCAAGATTGATAGTTTTCTGCGGGGTCCGCTTCATGGCTGAAACCGCAGCGATAATCTGCCCGGATAAGAAGGTGATAATGCCCGACGTGAATGCCGGATGCCCGATGGCGGACATGATAACACCGGATGACGTCAGGAAATTAAGGGCTGAGCATCCTGGAGCCATTGTGGTGGCATATGTGAATACTTCCGCGGAAGTTAAAGCCGAATCCGATTACTGCTGCACATCAGCCAATGCGGTAAAGGTTGTTGAAAAGCTATCCGCCGAAGGTGCCCGCCTGCCGGACGGGCAGGGATCCGCCTCTGGCGGAACAAATAAAGAAATAATTTTCATTCCCGATAAATATCTGGGTGATTATGTATCAAAGCAAACAGGTAAAAAGCTCATATTGTTCAACGGCTACTGCCCGTCGCACGTAAAAATACTTCCGGAGCACATTCAGGCCGTAAAAAAAGAACATCCCGACGCGTTGATTATGGCGCACCCGGAATGCCTTCCGGATGTGATCGCAATGGCAGATAAAGTGGCTTCCACCGGAGGGATGATAAAATTTGCAAAGGAGTCGCAAGCCGGGGAATTCATCATCGGGACCGAGGTCGGGATAATCCACCGCCTTCAAAAAGAGAATCCCGGCAAAAAATTCTATCCGGCCACAAACCTGGCGGTATGCCCGAACATGAAAAAGACGACACTTGAAAAGATCCTCTGGGCAATGGAAGACGAAAAAAATGCCATCACTGTGCCGGAGAAGATCGCTGATAAAGCAAGGATCGCGATCAATAGAATGCTTGAAGTGAGTAGGATGGACTAATGAAAAGAGAATCGGAGGGGACGATCCCCATAATGAATTATGGGGAATATAAACTAAGATTCCCCGCATTTATATGTGGGGTGCTGTGCATATTATTTTTACTATTTACCTTTGCCATTGCTTATGGTGCGGAGAAAAAACTTTCGTCAGCTTATATAAGCGACGGCATCGCCTATTATGAAAAAGGGAATTACATAGAGGCTATCTTGAACTTGAGATCGGCTGAACAGCTTTCGCCAAATCCTGTCACGGCAAATAAGTACCTGGGAATGTCGTACGGCAAACTTTCACTTTGGCCTCAGGCGGCAAAAGAATTCAATAAAATACTTATTATTGCGCCTGCCGACCCGGACCGTGAACAAATGATCGCAAAGATAAACGAGTGGGAAAAGAAGAAAGATTATGCGCCTGCCATGGCGCAGTATTCTTTTTACAGCATAAAATACAAGAACCGGATCTTTGCTGAGCCCGAGAACCTTCTTAATTATTTAAGCCTCACGGAAATATATAAATGCAGCGGAAGATATAACGAGGCAGAGCAATTTTTCAGGGCGCTTTTAAAGGACAGGCCGGGCAAGATCGTGTTCAGGAAATATCTGGCCGAAGTGTTGTATCTTGACAAAAAATATGCCGAGGCCGGAAGCCTTTACAGAAAGATACTTGAAGAAGAGCCTCTTAATACCGACGCGATCCTGGGGCTGAACCTGATAATGAAAAAACGCTACGATGATATGCTCCTCAAAAATCCCGGGAGCATTACCACTTATATAAAACTGGCAAGGATCCTGCGCGAGCTGAAAAGATATGAGGATGCTATCGCGGCGTATAATAGGTATCTGGAGAAAGACAGCGCGAACGTGGAAGTAAGGCGAGAACTTGACGAAACACAGAAGATACTGAGCGCCATAGTGCCCAGGGAAGAAGGGTTCAAGCTCCCTACATTTTAAGGATAATGCTCAGGAAGGTTATGAGGCCGAACAGGATAAAAATTCCTCCCGATATATATGTAATTATTTTTTCCGGCAGGTAATTCTTCAAGACGTTCCCTATAACTATCCCGAATAAATTGACCGTTGCCATTCCCAGAGTCGCGCCTATCCAAACCTGAATGGGAGTACCGTATTTTGCTGCCAGCGCAAAGGTAGCAAGCTGTGTTTTATCGCCTAATTCCGCCAAAAATAATGCGCTAAAGACGGCCCAAAAGGGGTCTTTTGCCTTGATCGCTCTTTCGCTTTCTTCCTTCTCCTCGCCGACAGGCTTGATCATCATAAGGCCGTAGATTATGAAGAACGCGCCGGCAAGTATGGAAATAAAAAGCCTTGGGACAAAGTTCTGGATGATCTCTCCAAGGAAGACAGCTATCAGCATAAGCGCTGCCGTGGCGGAAACTACGCCGTAGATCACCTTTTCGATCGGGTATTTTGATGCGAGAGCGATCGTCAGAAGCTGGGTCTTGTCGCCAAGCTCAGCTATTCCGATTATCAGGAAGGCGGCGATCAGCGGGGCAGGGTTCATTACTGGATTACCTTATTAAGCGGATATTCCACGATCCCGGAAGCTCCCGCTCTTTTTAACAGCGGTATCAGGTCCCTTACGATCTTTTCCTCGACGATCGTGTCAACATCCACCCAGGATTCATCGGACAATTTTGCAATTGTCGGTTTCTGGAGCGCCGGCAGTATCGCAAGCACTTCCTTCAATTTGTTATTGGGCACGTTCATCTTAAGTCCGACCCTTGTCTCCGCGTTCAATGCTCCCTGAAGAAGCATTAAAATATTCTCGATCTTATTTTTCTTCCATGGATCTTTAACCGCGGATTTATTTGCTATCAATACCGTGACCGACTCAAAAACAGTATCGATCATTTTCAGGTTATTCGCTTTCAGCGATGATCCGGTTTCTGTCAGCTCGACGATGGCATCAGCTAATTCCGGCGGCTTGGCTTCCGTTGCTCCCCATGAGAATTCGATATCTGCGTTAACTTTGTTCTTCTGGAAGTATTTTTTTGTTACTCCGACAAGCTCAGTCGCTATCCTTTTCCCTTCGCAGTCCTTTATGCTGTTGATCTTTCCGTCAATGGGAGCGGCAAGCACCCATTTAACTTTCCTTAAGCCCTGCTTCGCGTAAACAAGCTCGGCGATCCTTTCAACATTGCTGCCGCTTTCCTCCACCCAGTCCGAACCCGTCAGCGCGGCATCCAGCACTCCCTGCTCCACGTATCTGGCCATTTCCTGGGCGCGGATGAGCATTATTTCCAGCTCTTCATCGTCCACATCAGGGAAATAGGACCTTGCCGTCACCTTGATGTTAAAGCCGGCTTTTTTTAAAAGCTCGAAAGTGGATTCCTGAAGGCTCCCCTTTGGTATACCTAATTTTAATTTATTCATAGTGGAGAAATGATACTAGAAGTGGATGTATTTGTCAAACTTGGAGCCTGCGACTGAACTCGCCTTCGCGAAGCGCTTCGGCGGAGCAAGGCGTCGCGGCTCCGGAGTGTCACCCTGAACCCTTCGGACTTTGTCACCCTGAGCCGAAGGCGAAGGGTCTGCCTTTAATTTCAGATTCTTCGCTGCGCTCAGAATGACAAAAGGAACCGACCTGCCTGCCCTCCAGAGGCGGGTAAACCGGCAGGCAGGGGCGTTTACCCCAACACGTTGGTTGGGGTGTAGCCTCAGGTTCCGCCGGATCTAAACAGCTTGAACTCATCTTGAACTTTTGGCATAATCTCTGACCTATGGAAACCATCACATTAAAGGATGTTCTAATTCGGAATACACAAAAATTTGGCGATAATCTTGCATTCCAGATCAAGCGTGACGATAAATACGTCGGTTACTCCTATTCAGATGTCGGCAAATATGCGAGGGGTTTGATAGCTCAACTAAAGAACCTGGGCATACAGAAAGGCGACAAGGTGGCGATACTTTCAGAAAACAGGCCGGAGTGGGGCATATCATATCTGGCTGTGACCGCCATGGGAGCTGTTGCCGTGCCGCTCGACTCCCTTGGGGCGGAATACGACCTGAAAGGGATTATTGCCCATTCGGATTCAAAAGGGATAATAGTATCCGATAAGTTCCTGGTCCTTGTCAAGGATGCCCCGGGTTTAAAATTCATCATCTCCATGGACAAGGATTTTGAGGCATTAAAGCAAAAAGCTTCCGATGATCACGGGTTTGATGTCAAGGCGGATGATCTTGCCGCCATAGTTTACACGTCCGGCACCACAGGGATACCAAAGGGTGTAATGCTCACCCATAAGAACATCATGTCCAACGTGATGACCGGCGCGGCTTTATTTGAATTCGGGCCGAGCGACATGTTCCTTTCGGTCCTTCCGATACATCACATGTTTGAGTGCGTTGCCGGTTTCCTTGCGCCGTTCTATCAAGGTGCCAGGATAACCTATGCGGAATCCTTGAAATCCTTCAAGCTGATACAGAACATGGTTGAGACGCACACCACTATTTTGATCGGAGTTCCCATGCTATATCAGCTTTTTTATGACGGGATCATGAGGGAAGTGGATGAAAAAGGGCCGTTCTTCAGAACAGTGTTCAATATACTTGCTTTCACTTCCTGGCTGTTCAGGAGTTTCTTCAGGATCAATATCGGGCGGTTGCTTTTTGGCACCGTGCACAAAAAGCTTGGAGGCAGTTTCCGTTTCTGGGTAAGCGGCGGAGCGGCAATAGATCCTGATCTTCTGCATAGTTTTGACCTGATGGGATTAACGATCATCCAGGGATACGGGCTCACCGAATCCTCGCCTGTCATTTCCGCGTGCACACTGGAAGATAACAGGTACGGATCCGTTGGCCGTCCGATACCCGGGGTGAGCGTGAAGATAGTGAATGGCGAGATCCTGGCTACAGGCCCCAATATTATGCAGGGATATTATAAAATGAAGGAGGAGACCGACAAGATACTTATGGAAGGCTGGTTGTACACAGGGGATGTCGGCTACCTTGATAAGGACGGCTATCTTTATATAACAGGAAGGATCAAGGATGTGATAATATCCAGTTCAGGATTGAACGTTTATCCGGATGAGATAGAGTTCGAATTGAACAAGATCCCGTATATAAAGGAATCTTGCGTGATAGGGCGAAAGGTAAAGTCAGGCATAAAGAAAGGATCGGAAGAAGTGTTCGCGGTGGCGGCTCCGAACATCGAATACTTCGAAAAGATGGGGCTCTCCATAGAAGAGAACTCCGTTCATAACGCGATCTATGATTCGATCCAGGAACTTAACGAAAAACTCCCGATGTATAAAAGGATAAGCGGGATGGAGGTAAGGTTCAGCGAGTTCCCGAAGACATCAACAAGAAAGATAAAAAGATATATTGTAAGAAAGGAGATGGAAGAGCTTTGGCAGAGATAGAGCAGGAAATAAAGGAAATGGTGGCGAAGATCATCAAAGTTGACGAGAGAATGATAAAACCGGATGCGAACATATTCATTGAATACGGGGTGGATTCCCTGCTGGGCGTGGAGATACTGGCAGGCCTTGATAAAAAATTCGGATTGGACATTCCCGAAGAAAAGCTGAAAGAGATAAAGACATTGAACGATATCATCAGGATCGCGAAGGAAACGATCTCAAAGAAAGCGTAAAATGAGCCAGGGCACATTCTGGTACTGGAGAAAACTTCTAAGGATCGATGAGCCGGTCAGTGAAGAATATTTAAAAGAGTTCAAATCGCCGCTTGTGATCTTCAGACCGCTTTTTTATTTACTTGTTTATATCCTGTGCAAATTGTATTTCCGCGTAAAAGTATTCGGCATCGAGAACATCCCAAAAAACCAGCCGTACATACTGGCGCCAAACCATCAGAGCGCGCTTGACCAGACAATGGTCTCTTATGCCATCGGCAGAAAGAGGAGGGAAGATCTTTATACGCTTGCCACAAAGCTTTTTTATGACAGGCCTGTAGCGAACATATTCATAAAGATCGCTACGAATGCGCTTCGCATAGATACTGTTGAGGACTTTTTCCCGGCGCTGAGGGCAGCCGCGAAAGTGCTCAAGCTGAAGAGTTCGGTGTACATTAATCCTGAAGGCACAAGGTCGGAGACCGGGCAGCTTCTTCCTTTCAGGGTGGGGGTTGGTGTCCTGGCGGTTGAAACAGGGGCGCCCATAGTTCCCGTGTATGTTGACGGGACTTTCAGGTCAATGCCTCCCGGCAGGTACTTCCCCAAACCGGTGCAAATAACCGTTACATTCGGCAAGCCGATATATATGGATGGATACTTCAAGAAAAAAGAAAACGAGATGGCTTATGATGTTTACAAGGAAGTGACAGACGAGCTATTCAAAAGGGTTAGTCTTCTTAAAGTCGGGAACAAAGATATCTGAACTTCCAAGCTCCTGGGTCATTATATTATGCAGGCCCGCTTCTTTTGCCCATCTGAGCGCGCGCTTATATTCGTCGGGAAGGATGGTCCGATCTATCCTTGCGTCATCCATTGCCTTATAGCACGGCTTGTACTGAGCCATGATGCTTACCCACAGATCCTTTGATAATTCATTTGCCAGAAGCCGGAACGACCTCTGGCTTCCGGCCATATCTCCGGGCAGCACAAGATGCCTCACAAGCAGGCCTTTTACAGCGATCCCGTTCGCGTCCCTTTCCAGGTCGCCCGTCTGCCGGAACATTTCCTTAAGCGACGCCCTGTTATATTCCACGTATTTTGGCGCGTTAGAAAGACTGACGGCAACGTCATTATTGCTGTATTTAATGTCCGGAAGATATATGTCCACAATACCATCAAGTATCCCCAGAGTGTCGGATTTTTCATAACCATTGGAGTTGTAAACAATGGGGAGCTTCAATCCTTTTTGAGCGGCGATATTTAGGGCGGAAATTATGTTCGGCAAATAATGCGTGGGAGAGACCAGGTTTATGTTATGGCAGCCTTTATCCGCAAGCATCAGCATCATGTCCGCGAGCTGCTCGTTGCTTATCTCATCCCCCAGGCCCTCCTGGCTTATCTGATAGTTCTGGCAGTACTTGCATCTCAGGTTGCAGTTGCTGAAAAATATCGTTCCCGACCCCTTTGTCCCGGATATCATCGGCTCTTCCCCAAAGTGAGGCGCGGCCGATGAGACCTTAACCTTGTCGCTGCCCTTGCACACACCCAGGCGGCCTATCGTCCTGTCTATCCTGCAGTCCCACGGGCAGAGCACGCAGTATTTATATATTGCCTTAAGCTTTTCCGCCCTTGCTTTCAGCTCGCCGGACTCGATAAGGTTCAGGTATCTGGGATATTTTTCCGTCATAAGAATATTTTGAACACCTCATTCGCCAGGAACAACCCCTTTTTCGTAAGTCTAGCATTTTTACCGGTTATTTCCAGAAGCCCGTCAGAAATCAGTTCCTCGATCTCCTTGCTGTAAAGCTCCCGGAAGCTTACGCCGAACTTTCCCGCGAAATTCTTCAGGTCAAGTCCTTCTATTAGCCTTAAACCCAGGAATATCATCTCAGACATGTTCTCCTTATTTGTGTTCACGTGCTCGCTCTTTATCTCCTTGAAGACCTTTGACAGGTACTTGTCCATGTCCACGGTGTTCTCTATGCGGATGCCGTTGATGTATGAGTGGGCGCCAAGTCCTATGCCGATGTAATCCTCAAGCGTCCAGTAGGTGATGTTGTGGCGGCATTCAAAGCCCTTCCTTGCGAAATTGGAGATCTCATAATGCCTGTATCCGTTCACCGCGAGATACGTGAGCGAAGCCCTGAACATTTTCAGCTCGCTGTCTTCATCAGGAAGATTTAAACTCCCTTCCATTTTATCCAGGTAAAGAGGGGTCCCTTCCTCCACCTGAAGGTTGTAAGTTGAGATGTGCTCGGGCTTAAGATCAACGGCCTTTTTTATCGTTTCATACCAATCCTTGATGCTCTCCCCCGGAAGAGCGAATATCAGGTCAATATTGATGTTCCTGAAGCCCGCTTCCCTTATCATGACGTACGCCTCGATTATTTCGTGTTCCAGGTGGATGCGGCCAAGTTTTTTAAGAAGTTTATTATTGAAAGTTTGGGCGCCGAGGCTGATCCTGTTGACCCCGCAAGACGAGAGCGCTTTCAGTTTTTCTTTTGTTACAGTTCCTGGATTTGCTTCAAATGTTATTTCAGCATCCGGCAATATGGAGAAATCGCTCCGTAAAGTATCGAAAAGATTCAGGATATCAGCTTCTGACAGAAGGGTAGGGGTGCCGCCGCCCACAAAAACCGTTTTTATTCGCGGCTTTTCATATATCGATGAATAATATCCGGATTCACCTTTTAATGCCTCAATGTAATCAGGTATCAAGCTTTCCTTGCCGGCATAGGAGGGAAAATCGCAGTAATTGCATTTCTTTTTGCAGAACGGGATATGGACATACAGCGAGTAGCTCATTTTATTTTTAAAACGGCCATGAAGGCTTCCTGCGGGACGTCAACTCTTCCGATGCGCTTCATTCTCTTCTTGCCGGCTTTTTGCTTTTCAAGAAGTTTTCTTTTCCTTGTAACGTCGCCGCCGTAGCATTTTTGCAGGACGTTCTTGCGCATTGCAGGGATCGTTTCGCGAGCCACAACGCGGCTGCCGATGGCCGCCTGGACCGGTATCTCGAACTGGTGCCTGGGGATGACCTCTTTCAGCTTTTCCGTTAAAGCTTTTCCTTTATAAAACGCGTTATCCCTGTGAACAATAAAGGATAGGGCATCCACCGGCTCCTGGTTAAGCAGTATATCCACCTTTACGAGATCGGACTCCTTATACCCGATCAGCTCATAGTCCATCGATGCGTATCCCTTTGTGGCGGACTTGAGCATATCGTGGAACTCGGTTATGACCTCTTGAAGCGGCATCTCGTAAGTGAGCATCACCCTTGTCGGGTCCAGGTATTCCATGTTCTTGAAAATGCCCCTCTTGTCCTGGCATATCTCAAGGACGCCCCCAACATATTTCTGGGGGACAAATATCGTTATCTTGAGATACGGTTCCTCGATGGACCTTACAACTGAGAGATGGGGCAGCTTTGTGGGGCTGTCGATAAAGATGGATGTGTTGTCCGTCTTGTTGATTTTATACACCACGCTTGGCGCGGTGGCGATGATGTCAAGCCCGTATTCCCTCTCAAGCCGTTCCTGAACTATCTCAAGATGCAGCAGTCCAAGGAATCCGCAGCGAAAACCCAGCCCCAAAGCGGCGGAGTTCTCCGGTTCAAAGAATAAGGACGCGTCGTTAAGCTGAAGTTTTTCTATCGCGTCGCGGAGTTCCTGATATTTTTCCGCGGACACGGGAAAGAAGCCGCAGAATACCATCGGCTTCGTGAATTTATATCCCGGCAACGCCTCCTTTGCCGGTTTATTTAATCCGGTTATCGTGTCGCCGACGCGGGACTGGCTCAGGTTCTTTATGTTCGCGATCACATAGCCTACTTCGCCGGCCGTAAGTTCATCTTTTGGCATATAATCGATCTTCAGCGTCCCCACTTCCTGGACCTCGAACTGGGCTTCCGTGCCCATCATTCTTATCATCATGCCTTTTTGTATAGTGCCGTTGAAGACACGCACATAGACAACAACTCCCCTGTAGGCATCGTACTTTGAATCGAATATCAGCGCCTGGAGCGGCGCGTTTTCGTCTCCCGTGGGAGGCGGCACCTTCAAGATTATTTCATCAAGTATCCTTTCCACTCCCGTGCCTTCCTTTGCGCTGGCAAGTATTATTTCCTCCTCGGAAAAACCAAAAAGGTTCCTGAATTCCTCCACGGCTCTTTTTGGTTCGGCGTTCACCATGTCGATCTTGTTGACCACGGGGATTATCTTGAGATGGTTCGCGAGCGCGAGGTTCGCGTTGGCAAGAGTCTGGGCTTCCGCTCCCTGCGTGGCATCGATAAGCAGCACCGCTCCCTCGCAGGCGGCAAGAGCTCTTGAGACCTCGTAAGTAAAATCCACATGTCCCGGAGTATCTATCAGGTTGAGTATGTGATCCTTATACAGCATCCTTATTGCCTGTGACTTGATGGTGATGCCGCGTTCACGCTCCAGGTCCATCGTGTCCAGAACCTGCTCGCGCATCTGCCTTTTGTCGATGGTTTTTGTTATTTCAAGGAGCCTGTCGGCAAGAGTGGATTTGCCGTGGTCTATGTGGGCAATGATCGAAAAATTGCGGATCTTTGATATGTCAGTCACTGAATTATTTTAGCATAAAGATGAGATTTTTATACCTATTTATCGATAGAATAATGGATTAATTGACGCCGGTTTAGTGCATTGATATACTGAATCTTGCGGAGGATTTAAATTGAAAAGAGCGGGCATAGTTTTTCTTTTGATTATCCTGATGTCAGGCAATGTACTTGCCGATGTGTCCGGCTCAACTGTGGATCCTTCCGAAATAGGCGTAGGCGCGCGCCCGCTGGCTCTCGGCAGATCATTTGTCGGGTTCTCTGACGACGCAAGCGATATTTTCATAAATCCCGCGGGTCTCGCGCGGATACGAACGCCAAAAGCCGTGAGCATGACAGGACAGCTCCTGCAGGATATCAATTATACTGTTATCGGGGGCGCCAATCCCACGGACTGGGGAACTTTTGGCATCGGCTACATCAATGTGGGGCTTTCAAGGATACCTCTTACCACCATAACCGGGTCACCCGGATCCGAGGAAGTTATCCCTGCGGGATCAACAAATTACTTCGCTTCTGTCACAACGCTGTCTTACAGCAACGAACTTTCAAAGATCGATTTATTCAAGAATTACAGGAATATCACATACGGGCTTAATTTAAAGTATTTCACTCAAGGATTCACGGGCGGCGGATCATTGGTGTCGGATGCGGGCGGTACCGGCATGGACATGGACATTGGAATTCAGTACAGACCAAGGAAAGAACTGACATTGGGGTGTTCGGTGCTGAACGCTCTGCCGGAAGGTCTCGGCGGAAGATTCACCTGGGCCAAGGGAAACGTGGTGGAGAACATACCGGCTTTGATAAAGTTGGGAGGCACAGCCAAGATGTTCGGCAAGGATTCTTATTATGGCGGGAATCAGAGTGTTTATCTTGGCCTTGATCTGGACATGCACCCGACCCAGCCAAGGCCTGCCGTGTATCATATTGGAGCGGAATGGTGGCCGATATCGGTCATGGCGCTGCGAGTGGGTATCGATCAGCAGCCGAAAGGCACCGATGCCGGCGTGGGCGTGGACAACAATCTTACAGGGGGCATAGGGCTCAAGTACAATGGCTATACATTTGACTACTGCTACCATCAGTTCAGCGATCTTTCGGATAACACCACACATTTCTTCTCAATAGGGTATGTGGGCAAGGATGACTCCCTTAAGCCGATGGATGAGAAAAAGAGGGCCATCCCGATAATTGTGGCAAGCGCAAGCCTTGAGAATTTTTCAGACGTTGGGCAGGGGCACTGGGCCAAGAACCCCATCGAATTGATGGCCACCCTTAACGTAATGAACGGATACCATGATGGGAAGTTCAGGCCCGATGAAAAAGTGTCAAGGGCCGAACTCGCTTACATGCTGATCAAGCTTAAAGGATCGGGAGTAAGTGATGTTTCCAGCGATCCTTTTTCTGATGTGAGCAGGAACCACTGGGCGGCTAAATATATCAAGGCGGCATCTGACACGGGCCTAATGACAAGCTAT
>Ga0315284_10000258_pt1 | contig 72897 bp, 75 predicted proteins | sample YL17G09_16_MG_FD_203696 | JGI IMG/M metagenome (GOLD analysis project Ga0315284, IMG submission 203696) | Sediment microbial communities from Yellowstone Lake, YNP, Wyoming, USA - YL17G09_16 | ecosystem: Environmental > Aquatic > Freshwater > Lake > Sediment | place: USA: Wyoming | collected...
GATAGCAGAGGATATATCCAGATGCTGAAGTTCAGACCTATCATCTGTTTGATCGTCTGAGTATCTGCCCGTCTTGTCACCTGATCTGCTCCTTTGTACCAGACCTCGAAACTCTTTGCCCGACTGTCGGGATATCCGATAAACGGCCTGATCTGGAATTTCACGTATGTTGGCGCTGCAGCTGAGTACCAGTTAAAAGTCTTCCAGCCCGAGAAAACCTTTCGCTCTCCTTCCGGGGTGTCGAGTATGAAAGCAATCCCGAGCGAATAATCGGCTCCGGTAGTGTAATCGTCATAATCCGGGTTTATCATTCCGTATAGCGATGTTCCGGGGAAAAGCTTGTTGGTGATGTTGCCAAGAAATATGCGCTGGTTGTACGGGTAGAGGCTTTCACCATAAAGACGGTGGGGCGAAAGATTCCCGGGAGTCATTACCTCACTTGATGAAATTAGCGATGTGTCTGTCGATTCAGCAGCAGTCCAGGAATCAGCCGTCAGATTCTCCAGCGAGACCTTTACCAGGCTGAAATAATTCAGCTCCTCGGCAAGCCAGCTGTACATCAAAGAGGGACTCCAGTCATCCGGCATCGTCCGGCTGTAATACGTGTCCCAACTCATATAACCGGTAATCCTTTCTGTCAGCAACCGGTGATTGGTAACATAAACATTCAGACTCTTGATGATGCCCTTGTACTGAGCTTTCAGGGTGGTCAGATCACCGGAAGGAATATTGATCTTGTACTGCAGCTGATAACCAGTGAACTTGGAATAAATACCTATGCCGTCACCACTATTGACATTGTGTTTCTTGGCATCTATCCTGCTCACATACACATACTGCGGAACAGAATGATTAACCATGCTCCCGTCAAAAAGCTCAAAACAAAATCTTACCATGTACCTGCCAATAAGATACCCTTTCTGACTGAGCCTCATCATCTGGTCCTGCCCCAATCCGGCAATAGCCAAATCCCCGGCTTCATTACTCCATGCCGTCTGCTGATAAACCTCCTCATCATTGGTGCTCTTTGTTACCGACTGAACGGTGACTAAGGGCATATCCGGTAGCAGCAATTCAAAATCCTTGTAACTGTCACTATCGTAATCAAACAAAAAAACAACAGTTTTTTTCTCGCTGACTATCGAAACAGTTATCGCCTTCCCGAGTGCCCCAAACTTTATATCACCGGATACTGCCCTGAAAGTGAGGTTTTGCGTTGTCGGACTGCCGTTCTCGTAAATTGTGTATGCCAGGTTTCCCGAAACAACACCCCATAACACGTAAATGGTTTCAGAAATATTGTGCCGGAATAATACCTTGAAAGGAGGACTCGTAAGACGAACTTTCCTCGGTACCGGCCTGAGAGCTCCACCAGTGTAACGGAGATTTATCAATTCATGCAGTGCTCCATCCTGCAGGGATTCTATCGGTAAACGGTTAATCGTTCTCAACGATATCGGCTGGCGTAATGTCTTTAGACTCATCTCCTTCATTTATTACTTGTTGATTGAAATAATTCACGATATTGACGTTCTTCGGAACCGGAGGTACATCTCCCCTGGGGTCCAGCGTCTTTGTGGCATCATTGACTGTCTTGAGCGCCTTCTGCAAAATATCTACATTAACTAACTTCGGAATACGCTTCTTGAGTTGCTTTACAATCAACTCCTGAACGTCCATAAGCTCACCCTGGATTTTTAACTTGCGCTCAAGCATCGAGTTGAGATTCTCAGTGATCTCTGCCGGAAGAACAGGCACCCGACCGGCTACCTCATCAATCTTGCATCCTCTGAGTAGTTCAATGTCCTTGGTTTTCTTGTACCTGAAAAGCGATCTCTCACTTATCCCCTCCTGCCGGGCTGCCTGCGAGAACGACATACCCTCGTTGACAACAAACCATAAGGCCCTTAATGCCTGTTGCTCCGAAATTGCGTTTTCCTGTGCCATATTATTAATCTAAAATTTTGTAGAACCAAAATTTCTACAAAGGTTAAAGTTATTCCATGAGAAAACATTATAATTTATCACGAATTGCTGATAATTTATCACATTACGAAGGATTTTATAGATTAAGTTTACACTAAATTTTGAGAGCAATATTTGAGTAATCATAGAAATTTAATTTAAATTTCAAAATTATGTTAGGATTAGCACTCGCAGCAGGCTCGGCAGCCCTCGGTACATGGGCCAAGATAAGAGAGGCAGCCAAGATGAAAGAGGCCAGGGCAGACCTCGAAAAACGCAAACAGGAACTCGATATGGAATATATGAAGGACGTGAACCTCGACTACCTCAACACACCCCAGGCTCAGTCGGCACTGTCAATGCTGTCCAAAAAGTACATCGAGAACGTTAAAAGAGTTAACCAGGGAGCCGTCATAAGCGGGAGATCACCTGAGAATACTATCGCTGCTACAGAGGAGCTGCAGAAACCCTATACCGAAACCCTGTCACGTCTTGCAGGCTATGGTCAGCAACGCCAGGATGCACTCAAAAGCTCGTTCTGGCGAAGGGAAGATAGTCTCAATGACCTCATCTACGGAACCAAGGTCGGAGAGGCTCAGTCATGGTCCAATATGGCAGAGAACGCTGGTAATGCAGTTGGGGCTTTCACTATGATGGATGCCTACGGCGAGGACCGCTCTGGATTATTCAAAAACCTGAAAAACCGCAGGGTACTCAGAGGAGCAGGGAAGATTCCCGGGAACTCGGCATTTCCCAATTTGGCTCCCACATTCAACACATCAACTCTCAAAAATTAATATCAATGACCGATAGTGGCGAATATAAGGACAAGTATTTCGAGGAGAAGTTTCGGGGAGTCGAAAAAGGATTCGAGAATATTGACCGGTCCCTGGGTGAGATAAAGGACCTGATCAGCATGAAAGCTTCTGCCGGTGCAGTACATCGACTGGAACAGAGAATATCTAACCTCGAACAGGCACATATACCATGCGCCTCTGTCGTTCTGGTACAGAAAGAGGTAAGCGATATGAAAGATAAGTTCGTCATGAAATCGGACTTTGATAAACTCAAAAGTGATGTGGACCCCATCAAGATTGCAACCGAGAGTACAGTGTTCTTTCATAAGCACCCCAAACTATTCAAGATGGTGCTTATAGGAGCTTTTGTACTGCTACTTATCTCTGCAATAGGGCTTATGCCATCATGGTTTATGTGGAAAAGATGGAAAGCAGACATGAGAGTAATTGAAGCTCAGAGAACCGAACAGCCAAAAACTGAAACACAAAAATAATATGGCAAGAGAGGACCTTAATGCCCCCTTTTCTTCGCTCATTGACTGGAGTAAAGAAGAATCGGCACTGGAAGCCGAGAAAGGCCGTAAACAGAATATCCAGAAAAGGATAATGAAAGCCAATGCCCTCGGCGAAGCCTTCCGTCTTATATCCGAGGGTATAGGGAAATCAAGAGGCTCCAATGTTGTCGCTCGAAATACAAATCCTTTCGTGCTTAACGCAGTTTCAAATTATGCCAAGGCCGATGATGAATATATGGGCCGTCTGGAAAACCTCAAAACCAAAAAGCTCGCTCTCGGACAGGCCGATATCCAGTACAAGATAGGACAGGAGCAGACTGCAGAGGCAAGGAACTTCGCTGCCGGGCAGGCTGAGAAACAACACTCATGGAAGGCCCAGGATGAACTTGATCAACTCGCCCGGGAATACGACCTTCTGGAGTTCAAGTACAAGGAGGAAGGCAAGCTTGCTGAGGCCGAGGGTGCCCGGAAAAATAAATTGCTTGCACAGCAGGCCAAAGCAGCTATCGAGGAATACCGGGGAAAGAAAGAGGTCGATATGAACATGACCTCTAAAGGACCAAGTACAGCCCGGAGAAACAAAGACGATCTGCAGGTAGATTCACCGGAAACCGGAGTAAGATATTTCTTCGATCAGGGCCAGTGGAGCGCAGCCGTTAACCTCATCCGGGGTAATAAAACTAAATACGACCGGTCACTGCCGGACGTTATCAGGGATATCCTTGACAACAAAAAACCAGACCCTACAGCATTGGCAACAGCCCTGAGGGATAACTGGTCAGTAGCCAAATATGCGCTACCCGAATATGCTACCGAACTGCAGAAGGCACAATTCGAGAACATGGCATCAGGAGGAACCGGGGCACTTGTACCAGGCTTCGGGCAACCCCCACAATCAGGCACTCCCGCTCCACAATCCCCCACCGGAACCCAAAAGGACCTCAGCGACCCTGATAAACTACAGCTCAAAGCTGACATTATGGGAGTACTGCAGTCAAATTATGGAGAAGCAAAAAAAACCACTCAGATATCGAGCATGATCAAACAAAGATATAAAGCACAGGGCATCAATAAACCTATCAGCGAAATCAATGAGGAAGTAGTACTCATTATGAGCGACTGGAAGGATTATGTTAAAGGCCTGGGCTCAACTGTGGCAAAATAATCTCCTATGACAGTACAAGACGTAGAACAGAACAAACCGAAAACAAAATCTGTACTTGGATTACCTTCATTTGCTGACCTGGATAGTTATAAGAAAACAGGCCAGTTCACTCCGGGTGCCGATACCTACGTGCAGAGCGAGGAAGACCGGTTAAAAGAAGAAGAATTCCAGAAAAAAGGTGCGCTCGGTAAGATGTGGACCGGACTGCAGCAGTTCTGGTATGGTAATCTTGCTGGTCTGCAGTATGGAGGAGTTGAACTTGCACCAATACTGACAAAGATTCCTGCAGTGGCACTCGGCGCACGTATGCTTGGTAAAAACCGTCAGGAGGTTGAGGACGCTCTTATTGCCAGCGAGGTCTATAAAGACAAAGCCCGGGAAAATCTCGATAAAGCTAATGCTATTTATGGTCATGGTTTCTGGAATGAGGTTGGTAAAGCTGCGCCTTTTGTGGCATCGGCCCTCGCATCAGGAGGATTGGGACTTGCAGGCGAAGCTGCAGGTTCGGTTGGTATGGCAGCAACAGGAACAGCCCTCAGGGGAGCAGCAACCTTAGCTTCCGAAGGAACCCTGGGCGCATTGCTCGGCTCTACATACGGCTCATCACTCATGGAGAGTGATATGTACGAGGAAATGACAGGCAAACAAGTTCCAGTCTTTCAGAAACAGGCAGATGCACTTGTTTCTACAGCAGCTATGATGCTGGCATTCCGTCTTGCCGGGTCAAGTGTAAACAAGATCGGAGATGCTTACAGTAATGTGATGAAGAACGTCCTGAGGGATAACCCCGGACTCACATCAAGCCTTGTCGGAAGATTTATTGCCGAAACACCCGGAGCAGCTGCTAAACTGATGGCAATAGGCAAGCAATCCGCAGCCGAAGGCCTGAAGGTCGGAGGTGGTATGGGACTTATGACCCTCACCGATGATTTTCTGAAAAATTTGGAGAAATATCCTGAAGACAGACTGGCATTTAGCGAGATCGTTAAAAATACTGTAACGTCCTTTAAGTCCGGTGCTTTTCTTGGTGCCATGATAGGTCCCGTATCAGCAGGTATAGGCGAGGGTTATCATTATTTCCGGCGCAAACAGAACGGAGTAAACCTTCTGCAGACTGCCGATGGCAAGGTGTATGAGAAAGTTGCTGATAAAGACGCAGAGACCTACACCGTTATCGACAAGAACCTCCGGCCTAAGGATATCAAAAAGAGTGAGGTTATTGATCAGGTAAACATGACAAAACCCGAACTCGATCAGGCCCTGGACGCCTATCGTACTAATTCCGATGCACTCCCCAAGATCGAAGAAGGTATCTATACCAATTATGCTAAAAAATCGGCACAGGACCTGGCAAGACAGATAACGACCTTTGACGACAAGGGTAACGCAGCTATCGTCTTTATGACCGATAAAGATGGTCATACATACTTCCAGAAAAAACTATCGATGCTCAGCGATGGTATGTATGCTATTGTTGGCCGGGTAGAGAAAAACCCCGAGACAGGCGAGCTGGCTGTCAAAGATCAGATGGTCAAGATAACCGACCAGCAGGGCAAAATGACAAACGGTTGGCAGATATCCGGTACTGCCACTCCCGATGAATTCGTTCAACGTGGAGTTGACGCTTACCGGGCTAAGAAAGGATGGATACCCGGAATACCTGGCGAGGAACCTGTTAAAGATGATAAAACCGGTATGCCACTGGACCCTGTTACACGTCAGCAACAGGAAGATGCAGCCCGGAAAGTAGCCAAGGAAGGTGATAAAATAACCTACCAGGGCCGGGAATTCGAGGTAATGGGTATTGGCTTTGATGGGAGTGTTAAGGCAGTTGAACTCAAGGACGGAGATCCCATCGGCGAGTATATCGAGATCAAACCTGACCAGGTTGATCAGATCAATGACAAGAAGTTTAAGGAACCAACCGAGGACTTAATACCTGCCGAAGGTGCGAAAGTAAAACCGGGAACGCCAGTCTATCTGAAAGACGGTGTGCCGGTCAGTAAGGGAGAGATCAAAGGAGTGATGTCACTGGCTACCGATCTGGAACAGACAGCCGGATATACCTGGGAGAACGACAAGGAACTTGATAAACTGAAGAAAAAGAAATTTCCTGATAGCGTTCAGAACTGGTTCATTGATGGTAAGGAAGTAACCCCTGATGAGGTTCGTGGAGCAATCTCAGTTATCCGTACTCTTAAGGATGCAGCAAGAATAAAAATTCAGCATGACCCTGAACTTGAGAAACTACTGGCTGATAAGATCGCACTGATCACACCCGTAGAGAAACCAAAGGAAGTCACCCCTAAAGTCACCCCTGCCAAAGTGGTGACTAAAGAACCCGGAAGGGCCCCTGGTTTGGAAGTTCCAGGAGGACCGCAGGCAGGGGGCGCAAGTGAGACGGCACCCCCACCTGTTTCCGAGGAATTTCATGGAGAGGGAGTATGGGCTGGTAACAAGAAAGCAAAACCTGTTTCCAAAGACTGGAAAATGACCAGAGAGGAATTCTGGAACCTGCCGGAGAATCAAAAAATATACGGCAAACTTACTGGCAAGGACAAAGACGCATTTCTTTCGCTACATAAAATTGCTGTCGAGGAAGCAATCAAAGAAGGTAAACCTGTTCCGAAGGAAGTACTGGCAGAGTATCCTGATCTTAAACCATCTGAGAAATATCAACTCAATGATATGACTTTCGATACCAAGGATGAGCTGTTTGAGTACCTGGATGAGAACGCTGTCAATGAGAATGGGACCCGGAAGGTTGACTTTCTGGAACATAAAGCAGGCCTGCCGGAACCTAATGTAATCAAAGCTATCAACGAATGGTCGAAAAAATATCCTGTTACGACCAAACCTATTGAAGAAAAACCGACAGAGGTAACACCTGAACCCATAGGAATTAGCCCGGAGAATGCAGTTGAGGAACTAAAAACAACTCCGGTCTATCATGGTACTTTCGCAAATTTTGAGAAGTTCGACCCCGAGAAACTTGGTACATCGACAGGTGCGGCATCCGCAAAACAAGGATTTTTCTTTGCTACCAATCCGACAATAGCAGCAAGTTACGCATCAAAAACCCGTAAGAGAATTGATGAGATTAAGCCGGAGATGGATAAACTGCATAAGGAAATTACAGACCTTACTGGTGATACATGGATACAGGCTGCTCATAAACTCATTCAGTTAGAGGTAAATAAAACACCAGCTTATTCTCCTATTACCAACGGAAAGGTCCGGGATATTCTTGATAAACTAACTGCACTGGAAGATGAACTACAGAGTTTCGATGAGACCTGGATGAATGATCAGGTCGAACTCGCCGATGAAGGAAATCTAAAGAAGGTTTATCTTGATATCAAAAATCCTTTCATAAAAGACTACGAGGGGTCTGACTTTAGGGATGAACCTTATGCCAAAGTTATTGCTGATGCAAAGGAAGCCGGTCACGATGCTGTAATATTTAAGAATACATTTGATGGAGGCGACCCTGCAGGTAATCTTTACCCAACAGATGTTATTGTTGTATTCAGTGCAGACCAGATAAAGACAGAACCTGTTTCTACTGATGTTATCGAAGGTGGACTCAAGTCAGCTGACGAGATCGCTGGTGAGATCGAGGAGGCACGTAAGGATGTTGAACCGGCACCAACAGAAGGCCAGAAAGAGGCCGGGAACTATCCTAAAGGTCATATCTCTGTGCTTGGTATGGATATCTCGATAGAAACAGCCAAGGGAGGAATCCGTTCCGGTACTGATCGCAGTGGTAAAGAGTGGAGTATCGAGATGAAGAATGACTATGGTCATATACTCGGTACCGAAGCTGCAGACGGTGATCTGCTTGATGTATTTATAGGGGAAATAAAGCCCGATCAGAATATTTACATAATCGACCAGGTTAGGCCCGGGACAAAGATTTTTGATGAACATAAGGTCATGCTTGGATTCGATAACGGTAAGGTAGCCAAGGATACCTACTTGTCTAATTACGAGGAAGGATGGACCGGATTCGGAGCTATGTCGGTCATGCCGATAGAGCAGTTCAAGAATTGGGCCTTTACTAAAGGGACCTATACCGCTTTAGGTACTAAAAGACTGAACCAGCCACTTTCCAAGAGTATATTGCCAAGAACTTCCGAAACGGAAGAAACGGAAGAAACGGAAGCACCTACAGGACCAACTCCGGCCGTTATCGAGGGCATGGCCAAGATAAAAGAACGGGAGAAACTGGACCGTCAGAGGGCTGTTCAGGAAAATAAGTTATTCCAGGAACAAAAAACGAGGTTACTGGATGATCTGATCAAGGCTGAGGATATACTGCTTGGTAAAAACAAGAAGTTTGTACGTGAACACGAATCAGAGTATCCTGATAAAATGAAGGATTCGATGATTGTTTCTCAGTATGAATATAAGATCGAGGAACTTCCTGAGAACATCAAGGCTAAACTCAGCAAGCTTGGAATCAGGGTTAAGGATGGCAAACTGGTTATTGATATCTACAAGGATGGAACTGTTGAGGTTGGCGATCTCCGTAAAGCAATGGAGATCATTGATAAAGGATTCCCAAAACGTATCACTGAACGCAGGTTGCTTGAAGGCCCAAGTAAACCAAAAGGAAGACAGATCAGGGCAATAGCAGAGTCTCTTGGAAGTCTTGAGGAAGCTCAGCGAAGGGTTAAGGCTGCTGAACAGAACATAAAAGAGGCTAATACTCCCGGACTAAAGAAGATTATGCAGGAATATCTGGATGAGGCCAAAACTGTTCTGGCTGAGGCAAAAGATATCGACTATGAAGGTATAGCTCTCAAAACAAAGATCAGTGGCGATGAGGAGTTTCTTGATCTTTTTGAGCGGATATCAGATCGGATATATTTCTACGACCTAAACAAGGCAGCTCTTTACGAGATAATTGAAAAGAACAGACCAGCTGAGTTGACTGTAGAAAGCGTACTTCCGCTTATTGTTCAAAACAGACTTGATGAGAAAAGTCAAACCCTGGACGAAAGAATTAAGGAAGTTAGTGACGAGATTCAGAATAAGGAATCGGAACTCACCGAGAAATTTGGACATAAGGATGGTAAAGGCCTGCGCAAACCAAAGAACAACCGGGAGGAATATGATCTTCGTTATCTCAATAGTGCAATCAACCGATTAATAGCAGAATTAGAGGACTTAGAAACCGTAAAACCCAAGTTAAATGTCAAAGGAAAAACTGAAGAACCAATTCGACCGGCTGGTCCTGAAAGAGGCAAGGGAACAGAAGATATCATACCCGGAGGCACAGAAACGGCTCCTGAACCGACTCCGCCAAAAGGTCCTGCGCCAGAATTCGCAGGAGAAACTGTAAAATATATTCCGCATGACGAGTGGGACAAGAATCTCATTAAAGCCAGAATGTATGCTGCCAAAGGTGGGTTGTTCGACCCCGATGAGCTTGCTATACTTGGTAAAGAGCACTGGACCGATCTTGATTACCTGGTAAAGGCTATCAAAGCAAAGCTCGGGGAACCGGCATTTGTCGGCCCTCCGCAATGGGATGAATTAACAAAACATCTGAAAGCTATACCTGGGATGAATACCGAGGCAGCCAAGGCCTATGATATCTATTTCAAGAATGGCACCATAACTGACCCTCAGAATTTCCGAATACACCTTATGAGCAGGGTGAATCCTATTATTACTGACTATTGGGTTAATCATTTCCAGCAGCTACGCAAGGATTACGGACCTATCGAGATAACCGCAGATGTTATTGAGAAAGTCACCGATATGCTGCAGAAACAGTTCCTGCCTCAGTACAAGACGATGGGAGAGCTGATTCAACAAATTAACCAGGAGAATATTTCACAGTTAATGAGTGGTGGTCGTGCCGGAGTGTTGAAACCGGAATCTGAGGTTAAGCTTGAAGCATGGAGCCGGTATATAAACCAGTTCGCAAAACCGACTGAGTTTGCTGGAGAGAAGATCGAGACCGTTCAACCCCAGGTAAGTGTTAAGGAACTTTCTTTGACACACAGGATTCCTATTGGAGCCGAAGGATATGATTATCCGAACAAAGCATTGGAACCAGTTATCAAACGTGATGTGACTGCGTATGCCAAGGAAGTAGGCCGGGTACTTGGTTGGGAACATGAGACTGATAAGAAAGGGAAGATCGTTTATTCTCATGTAAATCTTCCACCTGCAGGTGGCGAGGCTACGTTCAAGTTATTCAAGCCAGGAAGCGATATAGGAATTTATGTCAAGATTCCTTATGAACCAACCGAGATACTTCCATCAGGAGAATATGGAAGTATTTATTCAATCCAAGGCACCTTAGAAAAGCAGGGTTTTGGGCCCATCTTGTACCGACTCACCAGCAGGTCAACCGGGAAAGATAATGCTAATCACTGGATTGGGGTTGTCGATGCCGGGGAGATGGCCAACCAGATCAGGAAACTTGCTGAGTCATTTGAGAAAGCCACTCCCGAGGTGATCGCTGAAAAACCAATGACAGCTGAGCAGAAGATCATAGAGCAGAATAAAAAAACCCTGCCTAATATGAGCATCGGGCGGAGGGGAGCAATAGCCTATAAGTCTATCCTTAAAGCAATACCTATCCTTCCGCAGCTCAAACCTGGCGACTATTACAGGTCTGGTGAGAGAGGAGATGCTATAATGCCGTTCTCGATAGAGGCAGTGCCAATAGAGGCCGGTCAGAGGATATTCCCGGACCCGGACGCATATATTCTGACTCTTGCCCATACTTACGAGCAGATGGGTGATCTGATGTGGGACCCAAGGATAGATGTTGCTGTTTATCCTGCTTATGGAATTGTGATACCGGTATATTATACCATGAGTGGCCTTGGAATTGCAAGGGAGTATGTTGTTGATGGTAAGATCGATGAAAAAGGCATGAACGATACTTTTGCTTTCATCCCTCAATGGATGAATAACATCGTGGCCCAGGGAAGATCAATAACCGGCGAAAATAAGGAGAAGATTCTGCCTGATCTCGAATATGAACAGAGACCGATAACAGACCGGGAAATCATAAAGGTTCCAAGTGCAGAAGATTGGACATATACCGGTGGAAAGGTAATCTCAATAAAGGATACCCCTATCGGCACTGAATATAAAGTCCGATATGATATACCAGGGAAAGGATCATACACAGCTGCGTTTTATTCAGATAATAAAAACCTGCAGATTCCTGAGGCATTCGAGACAGACGCAGAACTGGAGGCCTTTAGAAGCTCCCTGGTATCTGATACAAAAGAGCCCAAGAGCCCACAGGACAGGCTTGTCGATATGGTCAAAACCGAACTCGAAGCAGGCCAGAAGATCACTAACACACCTCAGCTGGTTAAGATAGCAGAGGCAGCCGGAATGAAGATAGGCGAACATTATACTGATATCAAAGAACTTTACGATATCGCATCTCTGGCACTTAACAGGTATATCAACGAGGTTGGTGAAAGGTTCAATCCTTTCAGGATGGACCAGGCTCAGGCTAAGAATATTGTCGAGGAACTGATCAACCTGCAGGACCTGCTCCCTACCGAAACTCAAAGATCGAGAACACAGGTAGAGCTGCAGCAATACAGTACGCCTCCGGCACTGGCTTTCCTCTCGAACTGGATTGCCGAGGTAGGCCCGGGAGATACTATGCTCGAACCATCAGCAGGTGAGGGTAACATAGCAATATTCGCAAAGAATACCGGTGCCAGGGTGGTAGTCAATGAATACGACCAGAACCGTATTAATCTCCTGAAGATGCTCGGCTTTGATAAGATCACCAAGGAAGATGCCAAGTATGTATTTGCCGTCAATTCGCTGAAATCGGACAAGATCACTGTTGTTGTGATGAACCCGCCTTTCTCGAAAGATGTTGCTCTTGGTGGGAAAATGGACCTTCATGGAGCCGAGAAACATATCTCAGGTGCGCTCAAGAAGCTGGAACCTGAGGGTAGGCTGGTAGCCATTGTTGGCAAGGGTATGGGGTTTGATAGCCCTACTCACCGGGAATGGTGGGATAAGATCAAGAAAGGTTATAATGTAAAGGCCAATATCCTCATCTCCGGTGATGCCTACGCTAAGAAAGGAACCTCCTTTGATAACCGGCTGGTTGTAATAGACAAAACCGGTGAAACCCCTCAAAATGCGGTAATTTTGACAGGATATGCCGAAAACTACTCAGATTTAACAGATTTATTAGCTCAGATTCCAAATAAAGTTCGTAATTTTGAAAGAGATGAAAACGTTACTGGATATAGCAAGGGAAAAACTGCACCAGTTTCACGCCCCGGCGAACCCACTGGTCCCGGTCCTGCCACAACTGATGTTGGTGGTATTCAACGAGGAGACACCGGACAACCTGGACCTATCGATATACGACCGGCAGGAGATGGAAAACCAGATACAGGACCTTCTGACATCAACAGACAAGGCGGTACTCAACTGGCTAAACCTGGTGGACCAGGACAGGTCGGAGGAGGTATCTCAAAAACTGGAACAGGCGGGGACAGTCGAAAGGGTAAGGCAGGTCCTGGTAGAGGAGGTATTGTTCGAGGCAATGCAGGACCGACTGGAGGACTTCCCGAACAATACAAGAATAAGCCCGGCGGAGAAATACCGGGGAGAGGCATTTCTGTAGTTCGCTTACCTAAAAGCGAGGCCCATAACCTCACCAATAGAGGTTATGATAAATACACACCAGAAATTACCATTGAAGGAGCTAAAGATCACCCGACACCACTTGTCGAGTCTTCTGCTATGGCATCTGTACCACTTCCAGAGACAGACTACTCACCAGCACTTGCAAAATCAACAGTAGATTCAGGAGCATTAAGCAGCGCTCAACTTGAGGATATCATACTTGCCGGTAATGCAAATGAACAGATATTACCATCGGGAGAGCGTAGGGGATTCTTCCTGGGTGCCGGAACGGGATACGGTAAAGGACGTACAATAGCCGGAATTCTTCTCGATAACTGGAACAAGGGTCAGACTAAAGGAGTATGGATTTCTATAAATGATAAAGCTCACAGAGATAGCCCTGACTACTGGACAGCAGTTGGAGGCGATGAAAAGGTATTGATCAAGACTACTCCCAATGCTAAAGGACCTATAAAGATCGAGAAAGGGATATTATTAACAACCTACGGGACCGTAAGATCAAAATTTAATCCTAAACTCCGAAGGACCGAGGATGATCTGAAAAACTATTTCTCAGAACCATTTACAAGCAGGGTTCAGCAACTTGCTCAGTGGCTTGGCAGGGATTTCAGTGGTGTGATAGTTTTTGATGAAAGTCACAATATGGCAAATGCCATATCAACAAGGGGAACGAGGGGTCGTAAGAAACCATCAAATACTGCTCTTGCTGGTATGGAATTACAACGTATGCTACCCAATGCAAAGATCATCTATTCATCAGCAACAGGAGCAACGGAGGTTTCAAATCTTGTGTACGCTCAAAGATTAGGACTTTGGGGTGACGGTACTGCCTTTGAGAAAGCAGATGATTTCATAAATGCCGTTGATACAGCCGGGGTATCCGGTATGGAGATAATATCAAAGGACCTCAAATCAATGGGACTCTATACTGCTAAGACTCTTTCTTTTGATGGGGTTGAATATGACACCCTCAGGCATAATCTGGTCCCTGCACAGGTGAACCTTTATAACCAGGTAGCCGATGCCTGGCAGATAGTATTAAAAAATATTAATGCTGCCATAGAGGTTAATGAAACAAGCAAGGAAGCCAAGGCTGCAGCAATGTCAGCTTTTTGGGGTGCTCATCAGAGGTTCTTTGGCCAGATCATCAATGCGATGCAGATGCCGACTCTCATCAAGGATATTCAGAAGAATCTTGATGAAGGTAATGCGGTTGTAGTTCAGCTTGTGAATACAAATGAGATGCAACTCGAAAGAGCCCTCGCAGAAGCAAGAGAGGAATCAGAAGGAGAACTCGATCTTGAGGACCTGGACCTTTCGCCCAAAAGTATAATTCTGGATTTTCTTTATAATAGTTTTCCGGTCCAGCAATTTCAGGAAGCAACCGATCAGGATGGGAATATAGTCAAAGTTCCGGTTATAGATTCCGAAGGTAAACCAGTTCTGAATCCTGAATCAGTTGCGAAACGAGACAAATTACTTGAGGAACTTGATAAGTCAATAGTTCTTCCAGAGGCACCTATCGATATGTTATTGAATACATTTGGTATTGATAATGTTGCGGAGGCTACAGGAAGGGGAAAGAGAGTTGTTCTTAAACCAGGCAAGGATGGTAAATTAACCAAACAGGAAGAAACCAGGACTGACTCTAATGTCAAACAGGACGTAAATAACTTCATGGATGGTGAGAAGAATATGTTAATATTCTCTAAAGCCGGAGGAACAGGAGCATCTTATCACTCTGATCTTTCAAGAAAGAATCAGAAAAGACGTGTTCATTATGTTTTGCAGGCCGGATGGCAGGCTGATGCAGCAATCCAGGGATTTGGCCGTAGTCACCGAAGTAACCAACGAGTACCACCGCTATTTAAACTGGTGACTACCGATCTTAGGGCACAAAGAAGATTTCTTTCGTCAATAGCTCGCAGACTGGAACAACTTGGGGCCCTTACTAAAGGCCAGAGAGATACCGGAGGTGCAGGAGTTCTTGACGGTTCCTATAATCTCGAAGGCCGTTATGCAAAACAGGCTCTTTTTGAATTCTATCAGGACGTTGAAAATGGCAGGGTCCCTGGAGTTGATATGGCTACCTTGGAAGATCAGATGGCACTTAAAATTTATCGGGAGGACCAAAGCGGAACAAGGGTTTATAACGAGAACGTTATCTTCAATACCAAACAGTTCTTGAATCGCCTGATGTCCCTCAGGGTTGATCTCATGGATAAGGTTTTCGATGGGTTTATCAATAAACTTGATGAGGAGGTCAATGCTGCTATTCTGTCGGGGTCGTATGATGCAGGTATTGAAAATGTCAAGGCCGAAAAGATCAGAGTAGTTGACGAGCAACTAATATATACCGACCCGAGAACCAAAGGTAAAACCTATATAACAACCTTTGAACTTACGCTAAAGAACGACAAACGGGACTGGAAACGGATAATGGCTGAAACAGCAGCCTACGATCAGTTAGGCAGGTTTATGGGTTATTATCAGGAAAAAAACTCAGGTAAGATTTATGCTATGGTTCAGCAGAGGATAATGGATGCTGATGGCTCGACAGAGACAAAGATAAAAAGAATGAGTGTTATTGCTGATCATCATATCGACTACAGAGAGCTCAGGGAGAAGTACAATGAACTGAAAAAAGATGTGGCTAAGGAAATATGGGATAAGGATTTTGCCGAATATCCTGATTTTCGTAACCGTACCGAAACTATTGTCAAGGGTCTCATCTTGCCGATCTGGAATCGACTACCAAACAATATCAGTGTCAAGAGATATATCGATGAAAAGGGACAGGCTCATCTTGGCAGGTATTTTCCACCCAAGGATATACAGAGGATAGTCAAGGACTTTGAGGTAGCAAGTACTCAGAAATACTCACCGGAACAGATCAAGAAGATCGTGAAAGATGGTGGCATGGTCCGTATGGCTAACGGTTTTGAATTTACCAAGGGCAAATACCAGGGAATACCGGTGATAAAGATTGAGAATACAAGGTCATACAGAGATGGCGAAAGGCTTGAACGGTCTGGTGCAACTTTCGTTGTATCCAGTTCTATGACGATGGCTGGTGATTATTATATCTCAATGGACAAGGCCTCTGATGTGATCAGTGAGATAGAGAGGCTATTCGGAACTACAGTTGTTCATGCCGAGGACTCGGACGGTAACTTTATAATGGCTAAACCCGAGGGACCGGCTTTCATGCGCAGGCCCAAGGACCTGAGGGGAGAACCTTCAATATGGGAAGACCCGAGATTTAAACGTTATGAACTGGCCCCGGGAGAATTCGCCGAAGGTCAGATGAAGGCACTTTTCGAGAGCGAGGTAATACGCAGGGCCAGGATAATGATGGCTCACTCCAATGTCAATATCAATGTTGTTAAGACAAAAGCCGATCTACCTCAGGAATTACAGGATTATGCGATAAGACAATTTGGAGATCTCTCCAGTAGCGAGATTCCTTCCGTATATGACCGTAAGAACAAGGTTATCTACATCGTAGTCGAGGATACAAAAAGCATTTCCGATCTGACAAGTAATATGGCGCATGAGGTTGTTGCTCATTATGGACTTGAAAGATTACTTGGTAAAGACGCTTATCTCGATGTTCTGAAACTGACCTACCGGGGAATGTCACCGGTCGATGCTGTGGAGCTGGCAGCAAGGTACAAGGTTGACCCTGAGGACTGGAAGACGATAGCCGAGGAATACATAGGCGATACCGCAGGAGCCGGGAAGATGAACCCTTCATTATGGCAGAGAATAATAACCAAAATCAGGGAATGGATTCGTAAGTTGTTTAATATTCCAATGTCAAAGGCCGAGATCATTGTACTACTTAACAAGTCCCGGGAAGCCCTAAGACGCAACAAGTATGTTCCCGAACCAACAGAGGAGCAACTTGCAGGTGATTATATGAAGACTCTCACAGGGTTTGCAGCAAGAAAAGAACCTCAGCCTACCAAACACGCATACGGTATTAAGGTTAGCGGTTCTCAGACTCTTGAGACGGATATTGCAAAAGGTAACCAGGACTATCAGACCTATTTCGCAGCTGCTACGCCGGTAATAGGCAGTAAAGCTGTTCGCTGGATTGAGAGAGCAATGGTTAGGGCTGGATTCGATCAGGAGAATATTGTAAATTATCTTAATTCAAAGATACTCCGTTATAAAGGCGATGACAAACTGCAGAAACCCTTTATTGATGCTCTTGAATACGTTGAGGCTAATCCACCAATGAAACCAGAACCACTCTACCAGGTTATGATCGGAAAGGGCAAAACTCCTAATGATCTTAACCTTATCGACAAGGACCATTCGGTTACAGAAGATAATATGGAGAGTATAATGAACCAGCTGGACGTGGAAGGTAAATTCGACCCCACGTTTAACTATCGCAATATCCAAAGTGGAGCTGATCTATACCGCAAGATGGTTGGTATCTATGGAAGCGACCGGGAGGCATCGCTGGCTCTTTCCAGGGCAGGTATTGACGGAATGAGGTTTATTGAACAGGAAATGGGGAACGCTCAGCCATTTAAGGTCGATTCATATATCATTTTTGATAATACACCCATTGATGTACTTAACCAGATCGCTTTCAAGCGCAGGAATAAACCTGTATTTGCCGGGGAACATATAGCCAGGGCAGGCCAGAGATATACCCTGAAACAGACCAAGCGGAACTGGAATAAGATTCTTACCGGGATGCGGGAGTTCATTCAGGATATGGACTTACCGATTCGTAAGTTTGAGGAGGAGGTACTTAAACGTGGAGGTTTCCAGACTAATGAGATGAAGCCCTACCGGGATAAAAGCCTTACTTTTGGTCGCCAGGAAACTCTTTATAAGGAGTTCCTTAACCTTATGGAGGGAGTTACCGGAACCTCAGTCAAGATATCTCAGGCAACAGGACTGCCTATTGAGAATGTTCTGGCCTACACAATAGCCAAACACGCACCGGAGAGGAACTTATATCTTCGCACAAAAGAGTTCGATGAGATAATGAAGGTTGCCGACCCAAACCTAACCCAGGCAGAGATTGATGAGATAAAGGATTTTCTCGCTCAAAAAGACTACGCTGGTGTGATGCAGTTCGACACCGATGAGGCAGGTGTAGCACTCGGTAATTATGAATATCCTGATGAACTTGCGAAAGTCATTACTGATGAATTCGAGTCCGTTGTACCGGATAAGATGACAAAGGAATTATGGTCAAATATCCGCAAGGCATCAACAAAAGTACTTGATTATTGGGAGATGGGAGAGCAGATTTCTCCTGAAATGAAGCAGGAATATCTCGACAGGTACAACTATTTCGTGCCACTCCGGGGCTGGAGGCATGGTTATGCCAAGTACCTCAGGTTTGTAAGGGGCCAGGGAGTTTCGAGATCACTGATTCATGCCGAAGGTCGTCAATCTCTGGCAGACAACCCGTTTGTTTACCTTCAGGAAACAGCTTTCAAGGCTATTGGCGAGATGATAGATAACGAGGTTAAGACAGCAATGCTGAAGCTCATCATGCGTAACTTGTCGAGTTCAGAGCTCTACGATATGGTAACAATCAAAAAGCTTTATTATGTTGCCAATGAGCTACCTGATGGAACCTACGAATGGGAGCCGACTATTATACGGCCACCGCAGGCAATGTTTAATGCCGGAACCGCAACTATGAAAATCTATAATCAGCATCACAGGCTCAGAACACCAGGACAGGCCAAGGAATCGGAGGTTATTGTACACCGGCCTAATGGTGATATTGTGATGATTTTCAAGGACCCGCAAATATCGGTCGCTCAGGCACTCAACAAGCGCAATTATATGTTCAAAAGCATCTTTGGAGGCATCCATGATGCCAGATCAATGAATGATGCTGTTATTCCATTGTCGTACATGACAAACTTCCTGAAGGCCACAATGACATCATGGAACGTGGTTTTCCCGTTTACTAACTTCCTTCGTGATGCACCAGAGGCTGCCCTGACACAGCTCATCAAAGGCGAGCATGGTCATAATGTAATCTTAAATTATCACAGAGCCTTCCCTTCATTAGTGAGATTTATGAGGGGTAAACTTAACCTAAATGACCCAAATGACGTTGAGCTCCTTAACTTTTATCGTGCTGGTGGAGCAACGGGATTTACTCATCCAATGACTTCTGAGGACGCAGAAAGAAAGATGATGGTCAAAATGGAGAGAATGTTAGGTCGGGGAACCGTAAGGGGAGCGGCTGTTCATTATGGACAAACCCTTGTTGAGGCAGTTTCGATGTGGAATCAGCTCTTTGAGGATGCAACCAGGTTCTCGGTATATCTGACCAGCCGGGGTCTCGGAAAAACCATTGAGGATTCTGCCTATGATGCCAAGGAAGCTTCAATTAACATGAACCGTAAGGCAAAGTCCAGTAAGTTCTTTGATGCCATCTATGCTTTCTGGAATGTAGCATGGCAGAGTCTTCAGAAGAACTTTAAGCTCGCTAAGGATTTCCCGAAACGTTTCTCCCAGGTTGCATTGGCATGGATGGTACTTGGATTTCTTGATTCACTGTTAAACTACTCAACTGATGATGAGGACGAGGAAAGCAAGTATTATAATATCAATCCCTGGATGCGAGAGAACTACCTTATAATCCCGAACCTTCCTAAGATACTCTCTGGTGAACCTAAAGGACCGAAATATCTCAGCATCCCGTTACCTCATTTCTGGAGGGGATTCAAGAGTATTGGTTCGTTACTATTTGATGTTATCAATGGCCAGATCGAACCTGGTGAGGCAATAAGAAAGGCAATTACGAACTTCGGAGCTGCTATGTCACCAATAGATATCGGAGGATTCTGGAGCGCAACAGGAGAATTCAGTATAGCCCCCTTGATTCCGACAGTGGCTAAACCGTTTTATGAGATTTCTCAAAACCGTAACTATATGGGATTTACTATTGCCCGGGAGCCTTTTGATAAACGTCAGGAGAAACTACTTGCTGAGGCACGTCTTGGTAAAGATAATGTAAACCCTGCAGCTAAGTTCTTTACTGATCTGTTGTTCCGTTGGGGCGGTGGAGATAATGCTACCAAGTTCTATACCGATGATATGGGTATGCGTAAGAAAGTCTGGTCTGAGAACCTTCCAAAGGGACTTATTAATCCCTCGTATGTTGAACATATCTTTAAAGGGGTTACTGGTGGTACTGGTACCGTTGTCAGTGATCTGATGACGACAATAGGACAGACCATTAATCCTGAGGAAGAAGTAAACTTCCGTAATGTACCATTCATTAACAGGTTCATCAGAATGACCCCTGAATCAAAATGGAGGATAATGTCTGAATACTACAAGTTGAAGGAAGGAGTTACTGAGCATAAGGCCCTGAAGAAAGAATATAAGAAAAAGGCAGAGGCCGGACTTGGAGAGGAACAGATAGCCAAAACAGAAGGAAGCGCATATTACGAGACCTATCAGGATATTCTTGATAGTTATGATAAGGATATCAGCGATATGTCGGCTGAACTTGACTTCAAAGATACAGAAGGAACTAAGCCTATGTGGGACTTAATGCAGCAGTGCATCAATGATATAAAGGCCCTGAAACAAGAATATAAGGTCAAATAACGAAATTTAATATAATTTCCTATGATACGGAACTTTACAGAAGAAACCATCAAATCGAGGACTCTCTCTAAGATCGGTGGTAAACAGGAGCGGATACTCATGCCGGAGATCAATAATGACAGGGTGGTATTGGCTGAGAATATGAAGCTGCTTGAGATTTGTCGAAATGACTGGCAAAGTCTAAGAGACGCCCGTACTCGCAGACGCAGGAACCGAAAGTACTATAGAGGCGATCAGTGGAGTGATCTTATCAAGGACCCGGATAAGAGTGACGGTAGTGTAATAACTGAGGAAACCTACTTGAAAAAACAGGGGAAGGTCCCATTAAAACAGAATCAGATACGCCAGCTAGTTAAGAACCTTATTGGTCAATACCGGTCCAATCCATCAAAGGCAGTTATTATAGCCAGGGACAGGGCAGATGCCAAGACAAGCGAGATGTTGACAAATGCCCTGCAAGCAGCAGAGACCGTCAATAAGGTTGCAAGTCTTGATCCGAGGTCTTTTGAGGAATTCAGTCTATCGGGTGCTCCAATCCAGAAACTGAGTTATCGGTACTGGAAGCAGTATAATCGTCCTGATCTCTTTATAGAAAACATCAATTTTAACCGTATATTCTTTAATTCAGACGTTCAGGATATAAGACTAACTGATCTTCGCAGGATTGGTGAGATAATCGATACTACAATAGATGATATCGTTGCTACATTTGCGAAGAACAAGGCTGACGAAGCCTATATCAAACAACTCTACCGGACTATCATAACCGAGGATTTCCTTTCTCAGAGAGGACTTGACCCGACAAAGATGGACAGTCTTGACTTCTTTATTCCCCGGGACCCAAGCAAATGTAGGCTTATTGAGGTATGGGAACTAAAAGGCGAGTGGAGAACCAAGGCGCACGATCTCATGGATGGGTCCTACAGTATTGTCAAGGAATCATTGAAGGAAATAGCAAAGATTAACCGGCAACGTATTACAATGGGAACCAAACTTGGAGTTCCTGAGGAAGAAATAGCTCTGATCGAGGCCGAAGAAATATTCGAGCAGTTCTGGTATGTTAAGTTCCTTACTCCTTATGGTCATGTACTATTTGAGTCAGAGACCCCTTATAAGCACGAATCACACCCTTATGCTCTGGTACTTTACCCTTTACTGGATGGCGAAGTTTGGGGATTTGTGGAAGATATCATCGATCAGCAGAGGTATATCAACCGCCTGATCATTCTTATGGACTTTATCATCAATGCCTCAGCCAAAGGAGTACTGATGATACCGGAAGATTCAATACCTCCGGGAATGAGTGTCAAGCAGTTTGCTGATGAATGGACCAGGTTTAATGGTGTGATAGTATTCAAGCCAAACAAAATGGGAGTTCTCCCTACGCAGATACATAATAACTCTACGAACATAGGGATACATGAGATGCTGGCCCTGCAGATGCAGTTAATCACCCAAATTTCAGGTGTACATGAAGCCATGCAGGGACAAACAGCCAAGTCTGGTACTCCGGCTGCTCTATATGCTCAGGAAGCACAGAACGCATCCCTTAATACCCTGGACTATATTCAGACCTTTAACCAATTCATTCAGGATAGGGATACCAAGGCACTAAAGATCATCTGTCAGTATTATGACGAGCCGAGATTTCTGGCAGTTAGTGGTAAGTCATACTCCCAGGAAGCTAAGATGTGGGACCCGGAGAAAGCCCGGGATATCGAATTTGAATTAGTTGTGGTTGCTGGTAATGATACTCCTGTTTACCGGAGCATGATAGATCAGACCCTACTTGAGATGCTGAAAGCTCAGATGATCGATCTTGAGATGTATCTGGAAAGTTCTACTATGCCTTTTGCTGATCAACTACTGGAAAGCATAAGAAGTAAGAAACAGTCTGCAGAACAGGGACAGGCACCAGCTGTAAATCCGGGCGACCCGCTTGCTGTTGAGGCATCAAAAGCAAATCCTGATGTTATGTCAAGATTGATTCCTGCTATGAACGGTCAGGCAGCATAACTAACCTCTAAGGTAAAGGTCAATGATTCTTTTACATTCGTCAAACCCAATCCCGAAATGGCATTTGAAGTTGCGGTCTGAGAGTTTGAGCATGAAGTCATTCTGTTGTGCAGTATGTTCATTAATGAACGCTCCATTTATCTTAAATATCTTGGAGTCCTCAGATTTGATCTCAATGAACAGACCATGATACTTAAAATCCCTACTTGGCTCTATAATAAACAAATCAGGATAACCTTTGCCTCCTTGTATGGACTTGAGTATCCCTGACTGTGTTTTCGTAAGATTTAATCCTGTAGGGTCAAAATGATACAGAACATTCGGATACTGCAGTTTTAGGTATAAGGCTATGTTCCGATAGATTTGTGTTTCCCGGTACTCTTTCATTTTGTAGGTATCCCCCATATTGCATCAAATTGTCTCTGTTGTAGTTCGAGTTGAGCTGCTATATCAGCATCTTTCCATGTTACATGGCTTGCCGGACGTGGCCCTTTGTAAATAATGGACCCTGATCTTCTCCACTCGTCAATAAATTGTTTCAATGACATTCCATCTGGAATATCAACAACATCGACTTTAAGAATACCGGTTGGGCCTCCCTGTCCTTCAAGTATCTTAGGAGTTACAGCTACGGCTGCAGCTCCGACAACCAGTTTTGAAAAGAATGATCTACGATTCATGGTTTAGTGATTTAAGTTCTTCTGTTTGTATGTTACTTACAGCCTCTATATAAGATTTGCGCTGTATTTCATTACTTGTTACTATAGCAAAACACTGTGATATCATGTGCTCGTAATCCCTGTACTTTGGAAAGTAAGGTATATTCTTATGCTTGAGTTTCTTTAAGCCTTCAGAATTAACCTCATCGAATCCACCTGCTAAGTTACGAAGAATATAATAAGTCCGACCATCGGTTTTATTTCTCATCTTGGCCCGGTAAATAGCTCTATTGATAAGCTTTTCATCTCGCCTTACATTCCAGACAGATGTTTTAAAACCCCTCCATTCCTGCCAGTCTATCTTTAACCTGGTCCAGATATCCCTGAGGTATCCTGTTACTGCCAGAAATACCACTAAAACGAGCAATACTGCTCCTGCGATGATGTAATAAACGTACTTATTCATATTTAGAGCTTATGAAAAACTTGCTTCTGATTGAACTTCTCTTTCCTTGCCTGGCTTATATTCCTCGACAATGATCGGCATATCCATGTATTTGAGTGCCATCCATACCCCTCCAGCTCTTGTGATAGCTATGTCATCGTGACTGCCCTCAACGGCACCAATAGAACCATCGTCTTTGTATTCCAATGTATCCATTTCGTCACAGGCTTTATCCCAACGCTCTAAATAAAGATCGTCTCTAAGGGCAGCATTATGAGTATTGATGATCAATGATTTCGTACCCGAGTTTGTATGGAATCCCCACTTAATAGGAGCTTTCTGTTTTATCTTTTCTGGGTCTGTTCGGGCAAAGAGATTATTGTAATACTCCGCAATCTCATCAAGTACAGTTACAAAGTGATCACCCTCCGTATCTTTCCGGGACCTCAGGGAATTAGTTTCTATTGCCAGCAGGCCCATTCCCCAAAATGAACCTAACTGTGCGCACTTCCAGGCAAAGATATCCTGATCAAGGTGCCCCCACCAGGTAGCAACAATTTCCGGTTTACCTCCTTCCATCATCCAGTATCTGTCAATAATAGTCAGACATGAGAAGTCTGAGCCGTCTGATCTGCCTCCGATGTCACCAAAGAGAGCGTACCTGTTCTTGATGTTAACTGTCAAATCCGGCAGGGCCCAAACAAAAAGACTACCCCTGCCATTCTCCTCCAACCTTAGATTTTTAAGACTGTCTGGACCTGTCTGAGCATCACCCATAATTTCGCCAGTGAACTCCGGCGCTTTACAGTTAACCCTTGCCTTGGCAACATATTCGGCCCGGAATACCCTGCGACCTGTTGATTGAAATGCCTCAATATCATTTGACGGATATTCTGACTTCATTCGCCAGTCGTCATAGTTCTCACCATTCTTAAAGTCATAATACCACTTGATGCCTTCCAGGGTGGCCCCTGCCAGCCATAGGTATTTAGCGTAAGATTCCTTTGTTATGGCCCAAGTAATGAAGTCATACAGATCGGATAACTTGATCTTCTTCTGGTATCTCTCGATCTCGAACCATGCCACAAAGATCGGGATATATGAACTGGTACCTTTCTTGGCAGCCTGCCATTCCCTGTGAAAGAAATTACCGACTCCCTTGGCTGTAGATTCCATTACTATAAGGCTATTGGCTATTGTAGGAACTGTTCCTCTAAGTGTCTGAGCCAGGTCCTCTGCGGATTTCATAGCCGTTGATTTCCAGAGTCCAACCTCAGAAAGGTGCAGCATAGCAAAGTCGTATGATCTAAGATTCTCCGGTTCCTGGGCCGAACCAACTCCGACTATACAGTTCCGCTCCTTGATAACCTTTGTCTTTGTCGAACCTTCGTAAGGTACAAATGTAATTCTACCGAATTCCTTAGGATAAAGATTCGCAAGTCTCTTATACATTCCCCGGATATGTTTCGACTGGTCCTCAACATCTGCAATAATAGCCGAGTGCCAGTTAGTTTCCTGAATTTGTTGCATCCAGGCCATGTATATTTCTACAAGTGTAGAACCTCCCCATTGACGTGCTTTCAAAAGAATTATCCGTATTGGCACACCCTCTATCCGCATCTTTTCAAGCTGCTTGAGGAGTTTTCGTTGCGCCTTATTAAGAACAAATGGGACCTCCTTTTTGGTAGTTTTGTGTTGAATCTTTGCACAGACATAAGCCCAAAATTCAAAGTCATATATGAACCTGATCTTGGTTAGTTCGTGCATGAAGGTGGCGGTTGTTACCGGGTCCTCGGAATTCAGAGCTTTCTCTATTGAGCCGAGACGTTTGATCTTACGGACAATAGATTGCTCCATATACATTCTCTCCGGCAAAAAAAGTGAGTAATGGTTAGTATGGTAGAAGAAATCAACCTTAATGCGTTTAATAGGAGAACCAAGGCCTGTACCGGGATTATAGGGAGAGTTGAGTCGTTCCTTACGAAGGTCGTTTTCCTTTATAATATCTTCTATTTCTTCTTTCGACATTCGTTATGGCGAAGATTTTTTGTAATGAGTATCTGAACGTAACTTGAGGTGTACTGTGTACGTTTAGCAACCTCATCGTACAGAAATTTCTTGGTATATTGCTTGGCAGTTTCTCCATATTCAGCGATAACATCATCGTAGGCCTGGAGTACCTTATTGTTCCGTAACCTGGTAGTAGCATGGACCGGTTCAGCCATTTTACAGAAGATTTGGTTTTGGCAAATATATTATAATTTATCAGATAGTCGTGATAATTACACACCTTTTTACGAACTTATTGAATTAGTTTTGAATAACGATTTTAAATCAAAAACTTAATTTATGGGAGAAGGTGGAAGTTCATCAGGTGCATCAGCAGGTTCAGGCGCAGTAGCAGCAGCAACCAGCGAGGGTGCAGTGGCAACCTCTGATGGTGCAAAATCATCAAAAGAGGGAGTATCAGAAGGAACAAAAGAGGCCTCGCCGGAGGCAAAGACTGAGAAAGTGGGTGCGGTTATAGATGCCAAACCTGTGACTGTCGAGGAAGTCAAAGACAAATCGACTATAAACAAAGATGCTGTTGAAAAACCAAAACACAAACACGCCGAGAGGCTTGCCAAGGCATATCCAGATCGTCAGTTCTCTGGCGATGAAGATTACGATAAAGCTCTTGACGAACATCTCAGTGATCTTGAAGGATACAGGGAGCGAGGTACGAAAGCAAATGCTCAACTCGTTCAGCTCTTTGATGCTGAACCCTGGGTGGCTGATCTTGTAAGGTCAATGATCAATGGTGAATCAGGCAGGGTAGCAATATCAAGACATTTCAGTGCTGAGGATTTTATATCGGAGCCGGGAGATGAGGACCATGAAGCTCTTGAAAAGAACAAGAAGGAAAGAGCCGAAAGGATTGAGAAATCAAACAAGTTCAATCAGCAGTTTAATGAGAACGTTGAGTTTTCAACAAAGACTATTGATGAGTTTGCTAAGGAAAATAACCTGAAACCGGAGGAAGCTCAGAAGTTCTTTGATGATTTTGATTTAATATTGGCTGACATATATGCCGGTAAGATCACCAAAGAGACACTTACAAAGATTATGAGGGCAGTTAAGCATGATGAGGCTGTTCAGGCAGCAAAGGAAGAAGGAGAGATAAAAGGCCGAAATGAGAAGATTACTATTGAGAAAGAGAAGGAATCAGCTATTAAAGAAAAAACAGATGGCCTTCCGGTGTTAGGAAAGACTGGTGAGGAAAGCAAGGAAGAAGAAGTAAGGCCTGTAAGCAAGATCGACCAGATTCTTGAGAATACCAAGCGAAGAACAAATTTTTAGTGTGACAGTTATATATATTAACCAAATTTTTTATCAAATGAAGAAGAACCTTTTTTACTACGGGTCCAAAATATTAGGGGTGACATTTATCTGCGCCCTGATTTTCATATTTAATGGACTACTGGCCATTGGGTCAGGGATTGCTTATGCTACCGTTACCGGAGCTGTCGTTGATGGAACCGCTGTATCGGTGGAGAAAGTGAAAGCCGGTTCTACTATTGACAGGGATTATGTGAGCAAGAAGATTACGGAGATGCGCCCCGCAGCCACTCCTCTTGATACAATCCTTAGATCGATAGAGAACCAGGTAAGTGTCAGTTCGTTTAAGACAGAGTTTTACGCTGTTTCATCCAGGGAACTTATTGATACCGTTAATACAGCATATACCTATGCTGGCGATGGTGTAACAAGTTACGACCTGATTGTTAATAACGTAACTGCATGGACTGATGATGATACTTGTGTATTCCCCGGGCTTGTCGGCGCAACGGTCGGCTCAGGTACTGGTGATGGCAAGGACCTTGTTTGTTTTGTAGTCTCCCGTAACGTATCCGCAAACACTATTAAGATTCAGCCTATTAATAGTCAGTTCGGTACTGGTGCCAATGCTGCCAAGGTTGTATTACCTGCAGCAGGAATCGCAATCAACCAGACTATCGTTAGGATGGGAACCTGTAAGAACGAACTTGATGCTCAGACTGCAGCTTATGGTATCGTTCCTGTAAAAGCTTATAACTACCTTCAGATATTCATGGCACAGGCCGAAGAAGGTACATTCCAGAGACTGCATGAGAAAGAAGTTGATTTCTCGTTCTCTGACTATGAAGCTCAGAACATCTATGACATGAGAGCCCGTATGGAGTATTCATTCCTGTTCGGTGTTCGTGGATTGTTCTATGATGTTACCAACAACAAACAGCGCTATATGACTGGTGGTATTACAAGATCAATTACCACAGCTCTTGAGTATGGCGTAGGTTCCGGTGACAGGACCATTGATAATCCAACGGTTATCAACTGGACCAAATCAATATTCACCGGGAACTCAGGAAGTGACCGTAGGATTATGTTCATGGGTAATGCTTTTGCTGCCTACATGATGGGTGCTGATACAGTTCAGCGTCAGATCGATGCCAAGAAAACCGAAAGGGTTTATGGTATCACATTCAATCTTGTTGAGACTAACTTTGGTCAGTTGCTTTGTAAACATCACAACCTGCTTGATATTGCCGGTTGGGGAGAGAAAGCAATCGTTATCGACCTTAACTATCTTGAGAAACATACATGGAAGCCGATGGCAATTCGTGAACTCGACCTTCTTAGTTCAGGAACACGTAATGTAAAGGCTACAGTTATCGAAGAAACAACCGGACCTGTTTTAAGGTATCCGAGTGTTCATGGAATAATTAGTCCTAAAGCCTAAGTAAACCTGAAAGAGGGAGATAACCTTCTCCCTCTTTCTTTAATATAAACTATATGAAAAAAGTATCAAAAACTTACCAGGCAATCTCGTATGTACAGTTAGACACTTATGTCATGGCAAACGGGATGAAGATTTTAATTGCTTTTCGGGGAGGGACTTTTGAACCACCAAGGAACGGAACCTTTACGACCAACGAACCCGGAATCATTGAGGCTATGGATAAGCCAGAGAACGGACTTGGAAAGTCATATCATCTTTTAAGCGTCACTGAATATGACGATCAGCCAGTAACTAAAACCGCTGGTCTGCCCTCTGATGCTGGTGAGCAGTACCAGATAGTACCGGGGATTAATTCTGTTGCAAAGGCAAGAGAGTATCTTATAAAGGCCTCAGAAGATGGTAATATCAAATCGGGTATTACGGCATCACTTCTGAAGAATAGAACGCAGGTACTCGCTATTGCTGAGGACGTGAGAATCAGATTTATTGATCTACCTAAAGAATAACAACCATGAACCGGGAAGGAATTCTCAATATGGTGCATATCAAAATGGATGAGTTCACTCCTCCCGGGGTGGACCTTCCCTTTGATGATTTCATTGGACCCATACTTGATGAGTGCGCCAAGGAAATTGCAGAGGTTTGCCCTCTGCACTTGCTTATTCCGGTCCCTATGGTATGTTATACTACAAAGCGAAAGATCGATACAAATATTGCGACACTCACATTCAACTCATCTCATAATTTCCAGTTGGGGAGTGTTGTTAACATCTCAGGTATTACAACTCATCTTGAATACAATGGAACATTCACAATCACTGCCGTAACAACGGACTCTATAAGTTATGCACTTACTCATGCTGATGAGACCGAGGCCACAGATACCGGTGGAATTGTAATGTTCAAAACAATATTTACTGACAATAAGGCTTATATCTCCAAGCCGTCAGACTTCTTACGCCTCTATGCCCTCAGATTCCCTTTATGGCAGAGAACGGTAATAGAGACCACTAAGCCAGACACAGACGCTGGAAGAAATCAGGATAATCCTTACCTGGCATCAGGAATAGGAAGACCGTCTGTAGTGATCAAAACAGCAATGCCAACAGGAGGGAGCATGGGAGAATATCTGATCTGCGGTAAGGTTGAGACAAGTACCATACCATCGACAGCTCTCTACATCAAAATTAAGGCCCCTGAGGAATTACCCGATTCCCTTATCCCTGCTCTCTCTTATCTGGCAGCTGCCAAGGTACTCGCTATATCGAAGGAATTCGATCTGGCAAAGTCAGCAATGGACCAATATGGGTTATCGCTAACGCAGTTAGCTCAATCATAGTTCTATTATTAATCGTATCCAAAACTTAAAATTATGCCAATCTGGGATCGTGATTTAGAAGTAGTAAAATGGACTCCAAAGTTCATACTTCGCAGTTTAAAATTTGCAGTCCGCCACTATGTCGGCGCATCTGCTACTCAGCTTACTCATTATCCACAAGGAGGGACTGAAAGACAGTTCTCCAATGTGAAGTGTGTTAAAAAAACTATTGGTGTGTATGGTAAAGCCGGTTGTGACTTCAATTTCACTAACCCCGTCAATACCACAGCTCAGAACATAGACCTTGGTTCAATAGTCCCTGCTTTCGCAAGAGTACTTGAAACAAGGGTAGTGTGTGATGAATCACCAACAGGATTAGTTTCAATGGCTCTTACAGCTGGTAACGCATCAGCAGGAGCTCAGTTTATGGCTTCAGTACAGTGCTTTACCTTGAGTACAGTTGTTGCAACACTGGTGGCCCTTCTGTGGACCGTAGCGCCCACAAACGCTGCATCAAAGGTATGGATTGGAGCTACACCAGGAGCAAACTGGTCACTCGACACAACTAATGTTGGGAAATGGAGCGTCTATACTTATTTCACTGAAATCTAAAATCATCATCCCATGTCAGGTATTTACGCAGGGAGCTCCCCTAAGTTTTTAACCAGAATCAGGGATGAGAACGGTGTGCAACTGGACCCGGAAGATATCAACCAGATCATTGAAGTAAAAATCTGGATTTATAACGCTATCTCCGGGACCGTAGTTGCCAAATTCTATCTTAATACAGCTCCTACTCCTCTTGGAACATGGAGGCAGGCTGAGGTGAAAACTATTGGACCATCAGATAAAAGAATACTTCTTACTCTCTTGCCAGCAGAAACACTTGCAGCACCAGTTAATAAGAATGAGATACAGGTTACGGTAACTGTGCCGGATGCCGACTTCGATAGTGGAGAAAGGGAAATAATTAAGAAAGGTAGATTTGCCGATATCAACCCCGCAAAATCCTCATAACCTATGGCCAGCGATATTATTATCGATGTATCAAGCCAGGGTTATGATATCGATGTGACTCTGGATGCTACCTTCCTCGTTCAACCGGGAGGAGGTGGTAATTCTGTTTTATATTCAGGAACACCTCAGGCGAACGAGATACCTGTATTTGTATCACAGAATACCGTTGTTGGTAATGCCAATCTTGTATATGACGGTTCATACCTGGTCACACCTCAGATCAAAACAGTAAACCTACAGGTTGATCATATCGCTGAGCGCAATAGTGCTCATGGAATCATTGTGGATAATACAATGAGCAGCGATGATATAAAGAATAAGGGAACGTTCGTTTCAGGCTTCTCCGGTAGTGGTTATAATCTTAAATATACCGGAGGATACGCAAGTCTTGAACTTGATTTTCTAACTGTACGCCGTAAGATGTGGGCCTATGAACTTGAGATCAGGGAGGTTAACAGTATCGGAGGTACTCTTGTTATCTCAGTAGCCAATGGTGTTGCTAAGAACGTGGTTGGTAACACTATCTATTTTGATGTTGATGGAGGCGCAAACCCCATTCAGTTTGTAACCGATGATATTGTCCGGGCTCAGGCTTATACGGGAAGATCAATAGCTTATTTCCAAGGCAGGGTTACTGCCGTAAGCTCAGATAACATAACAGTTCAGCCTGACGGTGGTTCTGACTCACCCTGGAATGGAATGAAACTCGTACAGGTGGGTCATGTATCTAACGCTGCCAGACAGAATCTCATCTATCTCACTGCGTCAGACAGTAATAATCCGTATATCGATATGCTTGCAGGTGTTACGGATGGCAGTTTTGCAGGAAAGCAGAAACTCAGGATAGGGAATTTAACTGGAATTACAGATGCCGACTTTGGTGGTGCTCTCTCAGGATATGGTCTGTATTCTAATAACATATATCTCAAAGGTCAGATCATAATGACCGGTGGTTCGGTAGCATGGACCGCAGTTAGTGGTAAGCCTTCATATTTCTCAACTCCAACAGGGTCGGGACTTTTTCTGGATGCTACTCACATGGGTTATTATTCTGCCTCAGCATGGAAGACATACATGGATAGCTCGGGCAACTTCGTTCTTGGTGATTATGGAGGAGGAAACGCAGGCATTGGATGGAATCAGGGAACCGGTACGCTCACAATAAGAGGAACGATAGCCATGACTGCCGGTAGTGTTGACTGGTCACTGGTCGGGGGTAAACCATCATATCTTGGCACTCCAGTATCGACTCCGGGCCTTTATATAACTTCTACATATTTAGGTTATTTTGATGGCAGTGGTTTTACCTCTTATATTGATAGTTCCGGTAACTGTGTATTTACAGGAGTGAGTTTGTTTGGAAGCGACCCCGGAGCCGGAGGAGCTGTCACAATAGAGGAAAACACTCTGACTGAGAGAACAGTCAATGGCCTGTCTTACCTGGTATTCAACAATGCTGGTTATAACGGAGGAACAACCAAATACCGGGGATTTATTGTAAATGATGGCAGGGGCGAGGGGCCTGGTCATAATCTTCTTTATATTTTACCATCAGCCGGGGCACAGTCAATAACAATGGGTGATATCGGAGTAACTGAAAGTACCTTGTTATTTGAAGTTTTTGGCTCACAAAAGGTTTATAATGATCTCACAGTCTATGACAACCTCATTGTTTCAGGATACACAGAGATCGGAGAATACCTGCAGGTTTCAGATGGAATTAAAGTTGGTGGTAGTGGAGGGCCTGATTCAAGTACTATTCTTGATCTTATCTCCACAACAAAGGCACTATTGGTCCCAAGAATGACAACAACTCAAAGAAATGCTATTTCAAGCCCGGTTAACGGGATGATAATATATGACACTACTGCTCATCAATTTTCAGGCAGGGTTAATGGTGCCTGGTCTTACTTTACAATGCACTAATGGATAAGAGACTTGAAATATTCATCGAACAATCGGGCCAGGATATCAATATCGATGTTGCTCTTGATGAGCACGAAGATATAGATGTTCAGTTCGAGGGTGTTGTATTGATGAACCCCGATGATATTGACCCTGAAATAAAGAATTACCTTGAGAACCCGAATGATCTGACTACGCTTTACATAGGTGATCAACAGATCAACGTAAGCTCATACCGTCATATTCAGACTGTGGCTTCAGCAACGTGGAATGTGGTTCACAATCTGGACCGGGAAGGAGTAATGATTCAGGTTTTTGATTCAAATAACATTAACGTACTCGCCGAGATCGAGAATATAGATGAAAATAACGCTGTAATAAGATTCGCCTTTCCTGTAGCTGGGACTGCGGAATGTAGATAATGATACCGGTATATCAAAATATGGATTTCAGTGGACTGCAGGCACAAAACCTTGTATTCCATTCCTCTTTGAATGTTAGTCCTCCATCAGCACCCGTAGCAGGTATGCCCTGGTGGGAGAGTGACAGGCTGGTACTTGATATCTATGACGGTTCCGACTTCCTTCCAGTTCCAACGGGACCGGTTGTTAGTACCCCGGGGAACATACCTATATGGAGTAATAACAAAGGGAATAAACTTGAGGATGGCTATGCGGTTGAAACAACTCTTGTTGGCTCACCTGACGCAATACCTACTGCAGAGGCAGTTCTTGATTATGTTGGAGCTAACCTTTTTGAGCGCAATGCTGGCATTATATCTCCGGTTACAGTAACCGACAAACTTTCATTCGGAACGATCTATGTTGATCATCTGGCAGAGAAAACACTGAATAACGGCGTTATAATTGATCATTCTCTTACAGTGGCAGGGTCCTTTAAAGCAGCTGGCTATTTCTATTCAGGGACCAGCGCACCAACAAATACTAATCGCCTGAATTATGACGGTAATCTTTATGCAACAAATATCTACTCAGGAGGAACACTTGTTTCAGTAGTTGGTCATACTCATTCATACGAACCAGTTTTAGGTAATCCGGCTGCAGATGGTTATATACTTTCTTCAACTGCGGGAGGGACAAGATCATGGGTTCCTAATCCTTATGTACTCCCGGTAGATGATATCCTCGACTGGTCCACTAATAAATATACTCCATACGATGCTCAAAGTTCAGGTAAGTTAGATAACTCAACAACTGCACCTACGCATAGCACAGCCAGACTTAACTATGATGGTCAATTCTTTGTTTATAATCTAACAGCTACTGGTCCGGTACAGACAAATGAAGGAGGAGCTTATACTAAACTTTTCGGTGAATCTGCAATCGGATACCTTTCAACCTGGAATCCAACACTTAGAATTCAGGTTCATGGTGATAACATAGGAGTTATTAACCATACCAATACCGGTCATTTACTTTATCTCGACAGGATAGCTTATGCCTCAAATACTAACCTCACTTATGATGCTATTCATATCAATGACAATCCTACCACCTCAGGGACCATAGGAGGGGCTATTTTTAAGGCAACGGTCGGTGCAGATGTCAGAATAAGTTTTGAACCCAGGGTGCCAGACTCAGGCTCTGCAGTGGCTTATTTCATAGATACGCATGAAGAACTTGCTACAGCCGGTTCAAAACTATTGTCGGTCCGTAACCAGGGAACTGAAAAGATGTTTCTGGATTACTCTGGAGTTCTACAGGTTGAATCGGATATCTACGCAGGGTTCCTGGCATCAGAGGACTACGCTGTGTTGCAATACACAGGACTGAAGGTTTACGTTACCGATACCGAGAGGTTAAATCTCGACCCAAGTGTAGGTGATAGTGCAACGGCTAAGGCATATTTCTTTGACACAGCCAATGCGCTTTCTACAAGTGGTTCCAAACTTCTATCAATATCCAACCAGGGAGTTGAGAAGTTCTATATCACATACGAAGGCGAGGCTTACGCCAATGGCGTACACCTTGGAGTCGGTGGTGGGGGTGGAGATGTTTATAAGTCAGGTACGCCTGTTGATAACCAAATAGCAATATGGACTGATGGAACACATATTGAAGGAACAAGTAATTTAATATATAATGACCCAAGTCCTACTTATTATCCTACTCTATGGTTAGGACGAAGTTCTCCTGATGGAACAAATTATGCTTTAAGAACTTTATCTACATCATTGCAAATAAATGGACCTACTGGAGGTTCTGTTAGTGTAAGAAATGGTTCAGCTCTTGTTGCAGATTTTATGTCTAATGGATTATATATTGAACAAATATATGTTAATCATATAGGAGAAAGAACCTCTAATCATGGAGTAGTGTTTGATAATACCATATCAATTTCTGGGACAACAAAGGCAGCAGGTTTTTTCTATGCCGGAACAACTGACCCCACAAATACGAATCGTTTGAATTATGACGGCAATTTATGGGTGAATGCTTTATATGTAAGAAATTCAAGTAATTATTGGTTGAATGAAAACTTGAGAGTGGGAGGATTAACATTTGTTAGTAATCTTGGGACAGGCTATGATACTCTCTATAATTATTATGACTTCTCTATTTTTGCACAAACAAATAAGGTATTAAGGCTTGGTGCAAACGGAAATCCGGCTGCAATGACATTTGCAGGAGATGGGACTCAAGTTTCATTAGCTATTCCACTCAAGGTTGATCACATTGGTGAGTATACTGCCAATCATGGGGTAGTTATAGATGCCTGTGCAGGTGGTGGAGGATATTTTTCTTTGACCGTTACCAATTCAGCTCAAGCAAATATGTGGGTTGGAACTTTAGCTGTTCAAACTGCATTTTTTACAAGAAGTGGTGGAGATGTTCAAATTGGTGCTGTTCAAACAGGATGGAAAATTAAACTTGGAGATGGTAATGCAAGTTATACTTTTACAAATACTTATGCTGAGTTCTCTGCTTCTGGTTTAAAGATTGATCACATAGGGGAACTTACTGGAACTCATGGTGTAATAATCGGTAATTATGTTCAGATAACAGGTTCTTGTTCAGTATCAACAAATTTCTATTCACAGGTTACAACTGAGTATGGAGTTCAATATCTAATGAACGCTTATTCAGTTGGAAGTACTAATTATACTGGATTCAGGAACGAAGCCGCAGATAAATGGGCTATTGGAACAGGAACCAGTGCAACTATAAGTACAATGTTAATGGCATGGGATAAGGCAGGAGTATTTTATTGGACGAATTATTTCGAGTTCAATGAGATTACAGCTCCGTCCGCTCCTGCAGCCAATAAGGGTCGGTTATACATGGATACTTCAGATGAAAAGCTGTACTGGAAAACAAGTTCAACTACCTATGATCTTACTGCAGGTAGCGGAACCACCCCGGTAGATGATATCCTCGATTGGTCAACTGATAAATATACTCCCTGGTCTGATGCAAATAAAGCTGCAGGAAGATTATATAGCATTACAACTACATATCCTACTAATTCTACAAATCTTGCTTATGATGGTAATCTCTATGCAGTTTCATTTACTTCTGGGACAGCATCTACTAATTATACTCAGATATTAGGTACATCAACTCAAATAGTTGTATCAAGTACTACAAGAACAAGCTTAATTCCAGGTGTAGCTGATTCGGGTTCTGGTATAGCCTATACATTTGATACAGCTAATGTTCTTACTTCAGGTAGGAAGCTAATTTCAATAAAAAATCAGGGTAGTGAATTAGTGTATATTGATAATTTTGGTTCATACGTTGGGGCTGTTGTATATGCTACAAGTCAGTTAATCGCTGGTGCTGTGGGTGCCACTACTAACACTACAATACAGAATTCAAGTATAGTAATGAACATAAGTGGCACAACAAGATTTTCAGTACAACCTTCAGTTGCTGATGGGGGAACAGCTTATACTATCGATACCTCAACCTCATTAACAAGTGGAAAGATAGTTTCATTTTTAAGTGCAGGTTCAGAGAAATTATATATTGATTATCAGGGCTATATTTACACTCCTGCTGGTTCATTAAAACACATGAGTATATTTGCGGGTAATGCTTCAGGTGCTGCAGGAACAGATGCAGGGAATGTTGTCTTGAAAGCTGGTAATGCTATTGCATCAGATTCTAATTCCGTTAATGGTGCGATTTATTTAGTACCTGGTGACCCATATCAGGTATCTGGTACGTCAAGTTATATCTATCTTGGAAGCGATACTCACGCTACCCCTTTAATAGGTATGTATGTAAAAAGTAGTGAAAGTAACGCTTCATTATCACTATATGCAAAAGGGACAGGTTCTATAACAGTAGGAAGTGGTAATGGTGTAATATTTCTTCAAGGTACTGTTTATCTATATTCATCAACAACGATATCTGGTATAGGGGGTAATTCATCAATATCGGGTTATCCTAATGCTGCAGGTATTGGTTATGATTTAACAATAAAAGGTGGGACTGGTTATACTGGATACAATGGAGGCAACTTATACTTACAAGGTGGTACTCCTGGCGGTGGTGGTGCTTTAGGATTAATATATGCAAAAGGCAATCTCTATCCTGAAGATGATGATACTTATTATCTTGGAAAGAACAGTATATCTACGCCTAAGGCATGGAAAGCTCTTGTTCTTAAAGACACGACAAATGGTAACTATTACAGAATAACCGTAGTAAGCGGTACATTAACAACAACTCAAATAACTTAAAGCTATGGCAATTACAGCATCAAAAACAATTCCTGAAGCAATCAAGACTCATTCAGTTGAGATGATTACTATTGACCCCAGGACACAAGTGATGGACCCTCAGGGTACTCCTACGAATCATTACTTTGCTCAGGTCGAGACAAGTGATACAGTGACAGGACAGCGTTTTCTCTTTCGCAGGGATATAACTACTGAATGGGGAAATGTATCGGCAGCAAATAAGAATGTCATTAAGGCATTCCTTAATAAAGTTGTAGAACTTTGCCTTGAGGTTGCGCCAGAAGATATCACAGGCGATATTTATTCTTAACCAATAATCTTAATTATGATGAAAAAATCACTGTTTATTCTAATCGTACTCTTATGTACAAGCTGCGGTTGTATGCTGTCACAGATACCACCTCAGAAAATCTATGCTACGGCAAGTTGTAATGCTGCCCTTCCTGATTACAGGTTAAAGATTACGGCTTCAGACAACTGCGAGATCGCCACTTTCACTCAGACCCCTGCGCCTGGGTATCTCTTAACATCAGCGAATAAGGTTGCAACTGTTGTTGTTAAGGCTACTGACGCCTCAGGTAACTTCAAACAGGTTTCTTTTACAGTAACCTTGCTTGATACTATCAAACCTGTTTTTACTATCGCTCCAGAATTACTTGCCTATAGTCTTGAACAGATTGGTACTATCTATGACTATGCTGACAAGTTAATTTTTAATCAGGAGAGATTACTTTATTCTCAGACATGGATAGACAGTATCCCTGGGTTAAGAGATAAACTCGCCAAGGATGAATACCTGAATAAGGCTATGCTTACATGGACTGGCAAAGGTCATGCGTTAACCGGATTTGGTCATAGGTATTTTACATTCTATAATGCTGAAGAAGGAGACACAATCATTTTACCAAAGTTTAATTATTAACCAAAAAGAAGAAAAGTTATGACTTACAGAGAAGTTCTTATTATGAGAAAGAATCTTGACGAAGTTAATCCTATTGAGGGTGTTAACGTCAAGTTCCTTTATGCAGTTTCTAAAAACAAGGAGAAACTTGATTCCATTATCAAGCATCTTGACGGACTCAAGAAACCTTCCGATGAGATTAATGAATTCTGGAAGAAACTCGATGAACTCAACACTAAGTATGCTGAGGTCGATGAAACCGGAACGGTTGTTTACAGTACTGCTATGGTCAATGGAGAACCCCGGAAAGCCTATAAGAAGGTAATTGGAGAGGGTAATCCTGATAGCAAGTACACTAAGGAGGTTGAGAAGCTGAGAGAGAAACATAAGAAAGCGATTGATGCTTATGAGGAAGCTATCAGGCGTTACAATACGATGCTTGATAACGAACTGGAGGAGGATGGTTGCGATAAGGGTACATATCGCAAGCACATGATCGATCTTGATATTGTACCGGCAGGACTGCACCCTAAGGCTATGGATGGTTGCCTGCCCTTTATTAAGGATGAAGAACTGGCTGAAACAAAGCCACCCGATGATAAAACTAAAAAACAAAAATAGGAGGTAATTAACATGGCATTATTCGTTCCACCAATCGTAAAAGCATCCGGCATAAGTGTAGCTACTTATGACTTTGTTGATGCTCTGATAGCCAAAACCCTGACAAAGAAGATCAGCAGCAACCTGGCTACAATCAAATGTGACCGTACTCACAAGAAATATGTGGGCGATCATGTTTATATCAATGGTCTGTCAACCCATTTAGAATACAATGGTTATTTTGTGATCTCGGCTGTATCGGCTGATGGTCTGAGCTTTTCTTATGCTCTCACCCATGCTGACGATACCGAGAATTCTGATCTCGGAGGGGATATACATGATCCAATGCTCCGTAAACCTAATGGGTTCTACTTACGAGTAGGTGGTAACGGTAACATCAGGTATGCTCTTATCGGCAACGAGAAAGCTCAGATAGTTCGCCGTAAGGTCGATACTAACGTGGCTACCATTACAACCAGAGTTCCTCACTCATTTAAGGTTGGCAATACAATCCTTATTCAGGGCCTTGGAGGTACGGGTTATAATAACGTTGGATTTACTATTACAGCGATTCCTACACCAAAGACTCTGACTTTTGCACTTACTCATGGGGACGAAGACGTAACTGACTCCGGGGGAATTGTTGAGGACACAATAGTTAAGGCATTCACAGCCGGCACTACCTTTACAGACCCGGAACTGGTCGGTAAAGTATTCAAGACAGACACGACAGCAACCAGTTTAGTTGTAGGTTATTCACCATACAGGTAATGGAACTGATCAATAGTTGGCGCAGTACTGTAAAACAGGCAGGCAAAATCAATGTGAAAGTAAGATTTGGTAAGATTACATTTTTTGACATTTACATAGATCGCCAAAAGCACAGATACGGAATAACTATCTTTAACTTAGGATTGAAAAACAATACTGTTAGAAAATGAAGATATCAGGTATCTATAAAATACACTCTCTATGTAAGCCTAAATAAAAATAACTCAAATGGGAAAGCTTAAATACTATGTTATTCACTGTGCTGAGACCTATCCTGAGACGATAGTAACCAAGGAGGTGCTGGATGAATGGCACAAGGGCCCCCGTAATAATCCTGATGGAACAGTGACTTATCTTGGCAAGGTCTATCCAAACAGATTCCAGCTTCCGAGAGATATCCTGAACGGAAAGCCTATCTTGAATATTCAGGGCCGGGGATGGGACCGTTATGGCTATAGTGATATTTTCCACAGGGAGGGTTTTGTTGAGAACATTACTCCCTATGACGAAGATGAGATCATAACAAATACCGAAATGACCTGGGGCCAGACTGGTATTAACAGCGAGTCCAGGCACGTAGTTCTGGAGGGAGGCCTGTTACATAATAAGAAGGTTCCTTTCAATGGCGCTGAGGTACTTTTATATAGCTCTATGCAGCTTGACGCACTTACAAGGGATATAATGATTGTCACTACTCATCATCCCGGGATTCTGATTGCAGGGCATTACCAGTTCAATAAAGACAAAACTTGTCCGAATTTCAACGTTCCAATGTTTCTGAAGAATATTAACCGGGCGCAATTCGCCTATAAACCAAAATGATATGAGATCAAAACTATTTAAACTCAATGCCAAGGACTTTATTAAAGGTCTGATTGTAGCAGTTCTTACTGCAGTAATCACGTTTGCTTATGAAGCCATACAGACCGGAGAACTTTTCAGTATGGTAACTCTCAAGAAGATGGGGATGGTAGCTCTTGGAGCTTTACTTGCCTATCTGATTAAGAACTTACTGACGAATTCTCAGGACCAACCTTTGACTCCAGAGGGATGAGATTACTAATTGTCATATTAACCGCACTTCTTTTGGGTTCATGTGTGACCCAAAAGAGGTGCTATACCAAATTTCCTCCAAAGACAGTTACTGTTATTAAGGATAGTTTGGTAATTAAGGATACTATTATCTATCGTGATAGACTGGTTCCTTATAAGATCAAGGGAGATACAGTCTGGCAGGAGAAAACCATACAGGTTCCGGCCAGCCTGAATGTTTCACCTATTGTTCTTGAGAATACTTACGCTATTGCCCGGGCATGGATAGAGAATTCCAAGTTAAAGATGGAGTTGGAACAAAAGGACCAGGTTATTAACTTCAAGCTTGATAGCGCAGACAAGGTAACGAAATATTGGGAATATAAATGGACCAACGAGAAGCAGACTATCACCCTGCCACCAGTCAGATATACTTCTAAGTTCGCCAAGTTCTGTATAGGTTTTACCCTTCTTATTGTAATTGTTATTATTGGTTGGTCTGCACTTAAAATTTACAAAACCTTTAAACCATGAACTATATACTCAATACCGATGAGCTTCTGTATATCTCGATGGATGATATTATATCAAGTCCGATCACTCCCGGAACAGAAGATCAATATTTCCTGTTGTTTGTCTATCCTATAGAGGCCCTGTTCACGAAGATTCAGAGAAGATCAGCCCTTCGGGGAAAACTCGTAAAGGACAATGAGGGTAGGGCTCAGACAGATAATTTCCAGCTGACCGAGGACGAAAGAGACGCTTTCCTGGACTTTCTCAGGTCGGGAGCATCGGAGATATTCAAGCAGGTATCAGGATATTCTAAGACCATTAATTCGGCCTTTCGTTTTGATGTATATTTCGGAGTGCCGGAATTCTCAAGTTATATATTATCTACAGACCCTACAGGATTGATAATTACGGACGGTGGTTTAACAGACCCTATGACCGTCAATCAGTATGCGGGATATAAGTTAATCATAATCAGCCCGGGGTTATTAGAGAACCAGGAGAGAACCATAGTCTCAAATACAGAAGATAGTTTTACGATCAATGAAAGCTTTGGAGAGGAAGTTGAGTATCTTGAATATATCGTCTCGGCTCAGACAGAGAAGCACATAATGATCTATTCCCTGTTTGATGGTAATAACTTTGATACTAATATGCTGGCAGGAATTGATTCACTGTTTGAGAAGTGTTTTATCGGCTCGGTACTAAAGGAGTGGTACTTGATTAACCGGTTCATGGACGACTACAAGGTTGAGGAGACCTTACTGAAAGACGCTATTTCAGATTTACGGATGCACTACTTCCAGGCACTTGACGGATACAGAGCATCACAGTTTATGGCAGACGTTGATTCAGAAGTATAATATGGCAATAGGTGGTAAAATAGGAGTTCCAGATGTTCAGCCTTATCCCAGGTATATATTCTCATTGAATAACGTCTGGAGTAAAAGAACTGACTTACTCTTGTTCTTAGGAGAGACACAGAATATAAGAGACGGAAAGCTCTATAATCAAATGGTTGGTTCTTCTGATTACCTGATTGCCACAGGTAATAATTTTCAATGCCCGGATAACCAGTCATACAGAGATGCTGACAACGATAATATCTGGTTCCTATTGAGTTCACTGATAAGAAGTCCTACTGAGTCTGAGTTAATAGGCTACGATTTTGAGCGTACTATCATTTACTATGAGGATAACGACCCGTTTACGTTAAGAATTATAGCGATCTTAAAACCAATAGTTTTGATTCCAGATACAATGCGCAAGGATTTCCGTTTATCGTTGTGGTGGGACGATACTTTCAGTGATTATGGATATACCAAAGCAAATAGAGGTGCTGGTAAGAACATTTGGACACCATTATAAAAATCAGTCGAATGAAAAAATACTTTATCATCTTGTTTTTGGTCTGTGCGTTTTCGGTTAATGCTCAGAACACTCATATAACATCGGGTATGTCAGCAAATACCTTCATGACTACTGTTAATACAAATCTATCGAAATATGAGGAATATTTTGGATTTCCCTTTGTAAGTACATTGACTCTCAGGGACCCAAATTATATTTCAAAACTTAACTACAATATGGATACCCTGAGTTCTCTTTGTAGTGTTTTATACACTCCAATCACTATTGGAATGAGTGGTAGTTCTGTAAGAACAATAGTAAATAATGCTTTCGATAGTTATGTTGCTTCCAGTTTTTATCAGGCAAATGTTGCAAGATGGGATAATGACGCAAAGAACTTTCTATCAGTTACTGGAGTTCAGACTAATGATTTCATAACCAGAGAATGTGTTAATGATCATGTCAAGATGCTTAAAGATAGTTCTCTATGGACCAAGTTCTTAGTACTATATCCCTTAATTAAAGATAACGCAACACAACAGAAGTGGAATCTCAAAGACCCTCAGAATACCGATGCAGCTCATAGGTTAACTTATCCTTATCCTGGACTCACAACCTATTCTGATAAGGGTTTCGCAATGACTGGTGGTGCTTGGGCTGATACAAAATTCACATCTGCAGATCATCTTAACAAGAATTCAAAGACGATTTTCTCTTACATACAGCCAACGTCAGTTTATACAAGCATGGTCATAGGAAGTGGGAACTATGAAAAGGTAACTCCAACTGCCGGTAATCTTACAACTCAATTTAATCTTTCGACATTACAATGGTATGCTCCAACATATTATTTTGATATGAAAGGCTTTTGGTGTGCAACCAGAGCTGATAAGGATACTGCAAAATTATTTCATAATACTAATCTGCTTTATAAAATCTACTATCCTGATACAGCAAGATACAATCCGTCTGACCCTATGCTTCTCGCAGCAAATGTTGTTACAACATCTTATGCTGGTATTGGTACAGGACTAACAACTCCCGAGACCAAGAAATTTTATAATGTTATCGAATATTTTGAGTCATGTATATTAAGAAGTGTTAATCAGAATTTCCCCCCCTCAGATAGTGCAAGTTATAAGGCAATCTTAACAGTTAATCCAGCACCAGGCGAGACCTATAGTTTCAGTATGGCAGGAAAATCAACCTATGGTAAATCAGTCAGGGTTTATTTTGGCGATGGGAATATGGTTATTCTCCCGAGAGACAACCAATTGCATTATGTAATAAATACATATCAAAAATCAGCAACTTACACTATAACCGTTATGTATCCACTTGGTTTAGATCAATTGGCATGGAATGAAGGGGGGATTACAATGACCACTGATTTCGTAAATAAGATAACTGATCTAAGGGTGCTTAACACTGCTTGGGATGGTTTAAAAGGTTCGGCTGACTTAACTAATCTTACAAAACTTGAATGGGCTTATGTGGGTTCAGCTCATACAGGTTCTATCACCAACTGGACAAGTTTAAAGACACTTATCACTTATAACAACTGTACCCTCAGTGGAGATATAACAAATCTAACAACTATCACAAATCTGTATATTGATGGTAAGAATACAATAACAGGTAGCACCAATCTTTTAACAAAGTTACGTCAGCTTGAGGGAATGAATGGTTATTCTACTGTATCAGGAAGTATAGTTTCTGATTCTATTCGGATAGTTTGTCTGGCTGAGTTAAATAATTTAAATTGGGATATATCTAACAAGTATAAACTTGGTTATTTATCAGTTGGAGGGACTGGAAGTGCAACCTTACATGGAAGTGTAACTAATGATACAATGCTTTTTTATATTGGAGTTGGTGGAACAGGTTCATCTGTAACAGGGAGTCTTGCAAATTTAAAAAATCTTGCTCTGTGTTATCAATCTAATTATGATAAGCCTACGAGATTCATAAACAATCCACAACTCTGTTATTTTGAGGGTAATCCTTCATATACATGGACCTCAGCTGAGATTAATCAGTTACTTGCCGATCTTTGGGCGAATAGAGATGTATTTAGAAGACCTGTAGATGCATATGGTAATTATTGGCCCAATATAGGTGGAATTGGAGGAATAAGATATATTAATTTACTTGGTTCACAAAGTACTGGTGCGCCTACAGGTCAGGGTCTAATTGACTTACAGAATCTAAGGAACTATATAACTCCACCAAATTATTATAATACTACCTGGACCATACTTACAAGGTAATTAATATAAATCCTGCTATGACAAAAATAATCAAAACATATCCTCAGAATTACAAAGGAGTCAACGGCAAGCAGGTTGAGCTTGGGCTCTCCGCTACTCATTTGCAGTGGAGATATCGGGAGCAGTCTGAGAATATATCAAACATAGATTATTCCTGGCATAATCTCGTACTACTTGATGATATCAAGGGAGCTGACGGGGAGATGCCTCCTCCAGAAGATACATTAATATACAGGACAGGCGGGAAGATCACGCAGATAGTGAAAGAAACGAAGACAATAAACCTCACATATACGGATGGAGTGATCACAAGGGTAGAGGATGGCACATACAGGAAAGATATTATCAGAGTTGGTGGTTTAATAACAGAAATACAGGTATCAACAATATAAACTTTAAAATCGAGATATTATGGCAATTTCAGCAGGTGATGTGTCCGTTGCAGCAAACGGTAACATCAGATGGACAGGTGGGGCAGCAACCTATACGGTGCTTGAACTTCACAGATATTTACAGGACCTCGCAGACCAGGCGGCTGCTTCCGGGGATGATCTTGTTGACATAACAAGTTCAACTCCCTCAGAGCGATCGACAGATAACATTATTACCCTTCTTGGGGCTTTTAACATAGACGATACTATGGCAGAGCATCTATACGATGGTTCTATATCTCAGGGTTCAGGAGCTATCCTATATTCCGGGCTTGTCGTAGTGGGTTCTGTTTTTGGGACTACAACACTCCAGATAGTTCAGGATAATACATTGTATAAAGGTGATACACCATTCTGGGGTACTGGACTTAATGCCGATGCCACACAGAATATCCTGATGAGGTGTTTGATCAAGACAAGAACAGCTTCGGCAGATGTTGATGGTAAGAGAATCAGGATATTTGCCCGGGAGTGGACTCATACCTACGCAGAATTCTCGGTAACAATGGGACTTGGTAACTCAGTTGCTGCTATTTTTACAAACAGTGATCTGAATAACCAGACAGCATCAGGAACGGTTGCTACATGGACCACGATTACAAATACTGAAGGTTATCAGACCATTGATCTTGGTAATGGGAATGGTCCCCAGCCTTACTTCTCACAGTGGAACAGGGCTACATATACGATCAATCAGCTTTACGAGAGAGCTAAGTATATCACCCGGAGGGGAACTACTGAAACCATTCATGGTATGGATGGCGAACTTTTCAGGGGGATAACCCATCAGTGGGCGTTTGATAATGAAGGTGGTTCGGGAACTCAATATACAGAGGACGAAATATTATCCTGGGGGACAGGAATTACAGCTGGCTCGGCAATTCTTCTTGCACTTAACGATACTGGTGCTGCCGGTACAGTATGGGTGCAGCTTACAAAGGGCGTACCCCCAACAGATAACATGGTCGTAACGGGTGCTACATCAAATCACACAGCCCAGGTACAGGGAAGCGTTACATCAAGATCACTCTCTCCTGTATTCCTTGGTTCCTCAACCGGTTCCGCAATCATTGGAGCATTTGGTATCGGTATAGAATCTGCAGACCTGACAGTTAATGATAAGCTTACAGACTTGCTGAACGTACTTCAGCAACCGCCAAACAATGTGTCATTCACAGTAACAGGATTATATTATACACCTGGAACTCCTGACCGGGTTCTTGTTGCACCTGCATCGGGAGGAGTAATCCTTTACAGTCAGATGACCCTTAACGGAGCATTAGGTGGAGGTGAATCAACAATAACTGTTCAGACAGGTACGATTCCCGCAGATACGCCTTCTACTGGTACGATAAGAGTTTTATCAACAGCAGGCGTTTATACAAGAGTAACATATACCGGTCATACAACAAGTTCATTTACCGGCTGTACTGGTACTCCTGCTGCAAGTAACGGAGCCAATGTGTTTATATCTTACATTGATGCAGCTGCCACTGCTACTGCGATGTCTGTGACAGTAGTTTATAATGCTGACAGGGATTTATTCGTTAGAGTAAGAAACGGAGGGGCTGCTCCTATAAAAACCTTTGAATCTCCGGCTCAGATCAAGAGTACAAACCAGTCTGTTGCTGCTATCAGGACCTCAGACTTATAATAACTTGTAGCTATGGCTGCTCCTGTTTACGGTCACGACCTCACAGATTGGATTGCTGACAGTGATACTACTGCCTGGGGTGAACTTGTTAATGCCATTTCAGGTGGTGCGCCTGACGAAGCAGATACAGAAAGTGCTTTACAGGCAACCAACAGTTGTTCACAATCTTGTAATACTACAGGACTATGTTCTATGTGCAGGATACTTGGCAGTCCTGTTACCTTATCTTCTGGTCAGGTATTTCTTGTATGGCATGGTCATGGTGTTGCTACAGCTATGCTTAGTTATGCTTCTGGAGGTTTAAGGCTTGCAGTTGCCGGAAGTACTCTTACAGATTGGAAGGCATGGGCAGTAGGGGGTAATGATGTACCACCTTTCCCCTACTCTAAATGGGTAAATAACCCTATTGACCCAACATTAACTGCGGAATATACAAATGGTACTCCACCAACAGGAGGGACGAATATTTATGGAGTTGGAAGTATGTGCCAGTTAAGTGCAGCAGTTGCGAAAGGTCAACCGCATATTGTAGATATAATCAGATATGGCAGGGCAGAGGCAAGGTTCAATGCAGGAGACTCAGGTACTCCCGCTACATTTACAGGTTTTGCTACATCTAATGATGCTCAAACAGCACGTTGGGGATTGATACAGGCGGTTGCTGGGGGATTCCAATGGAAAGGACTGATGACCCTTGGGTATAGTGCTACAGCGGTTTATATGACTGATAGCAACAAGACAATATTTATTCAGGACTGCAGAAAGGTATCCAGTACATTCAATAAGATAGAGGTCAGGGTTGCAACGAGTGTCATTAACTGGACAAACATGACATTTAATAATGTTGCCCCTTCAACAAATGCTTCCAAGGGTGATTTCGCAATGATTGATGCTGCCGATGTAAACATAGAATCATGCTCCTTCATTGACATGGGAACATTCGTATTCCTATCATCAGCAGCTATCAATAAGTCATTATTCCTAAGATGTGGTCAGGTTACTCATGGAGGAGCCGATTTTGATTCCTGTATATTCAGTGGTTATGAGGGAACTGCCGATACAGGTTATCTGGTCTATAATGTTAATGCCGACCCGGACGGAGAAATAGATAAGTGTTCGTTTGCAAAGGGTACGGCATCAACCCATGCTATCCAATTTGGAACCAATACTCCCAACACAATAACATTAAGAGGAATAGTGTTCTCTGGATATAATGCCTCAAATGGCAATACAGATTCGACACTCTATTTCCCGGATAAGGGCAGTGATACAACATGGACTGTCAACCTGGTTGAGTGTTCCGGGAATATAAGCTATAAAAAAGCAAGGAGTGGAGATACAGTTAATCTTGTTATAAATCCTGTTACTATTGGTATAACTGTAAAAGACCTTATTACTGGAAATGCAATAACATCTCAGGATGTAAGGGTGTTTGTTTCTGTTGCAAGCGGAGTCAATTACCCATATAATGCCTCTGTAACAATTACTAACTCAGGAACAACCGCTACAGTAGCTCATACAGGGCATGGTCTTGTTACTAATGACAAGGTTTGGATTAAGGGAGCCAGTCATTATCAGAATAATGGTGTATTTACGATTACAAAGATTACTGACAACTCATACTCATATACAATGAGTTCTGCTCCGGGAAGCGACCCAACAGGTACCATAACTTCTACATTTGTCCCATTGGAGGGGTTAACAAATTCAAGTGGATATATAAGTGCATCAAAATCATATTCATCTGATCAGCCTGTTACTGGATGGGCGAGGAAATCATCAGGTACTCCATTGTATAAAACGGGTGCTATTTCAGGTGATATTGATAATGTTGCAGGAGTTCAGTTGACGGTTTTACTTGCTAAAGACGAATAAAATGATACCAGACGGAATGTATAGAGTGGTCTGTTCGCATTGCGGAACTCCATTCATAGTGGACAAACATGAGGCTTTTTTTAGCCCCGAAAAATGCCCTGGCTGTAACTTTGAGATTATTATGCTGGAAGTACCAGATGACGGTTCAAGAGTGGTTGCAATAGTAGAGGCATGAAGAACAGGGAGCAGCTTGAGCAAGAAATAGTCTTGTTGAACTTACAGGTGAATAATGCCATTGCTGAGATAAGGAGGCTTATTAATGATAATAATGTTCTGAGGAATCTTTATAATACTGAGGCTGGTCGGACAAAACAATTAAAGGACCAGGAGGTGATTAAGAATGATATTATCCAGAAACAGATGGATAGGTCCAATGCTGAAAATAATAGATTGCTTGAACAGATAGAATTTCTGACAAAAAAACTAAGGGGATATGGCTATAACGATAAATTGGGCGACTAAGGTAATATCGATACCAAAGAATTACCTCACTCTTATCTCCGGTACATTATATGAGCTGGACACAGAGCAGTTCCGTAGTGATCTTAAAGACTTGGAGGATGGAGCCGAGGGTATGGTATATCCTGATACCCACCGACATAATACAGAGGTTACAGTTGCCGGTGTTACTTATGCCAGGGTTATAGAGATTATAAACGGATATTCTATCACTTTTGAAGATGATCATTACACTGTGCGACTTGCAGGGTCGAATAATAACATTTTCGATGTTGAAAATGGGATACTTAATCAGAATAGTGTCAGTGTTATCGCCGGAAACTCTGCAGGGTTAATTGTTAAGACTGTTGGTTCAGGAGTGACCGAGCAGGATAAGCTTGATATTGCAGACAGGGTACTTGATGAGATTGCTGCAGACCATGAGGGTGTTGGGAGTGTAGGCAAGATACTTAAAGATACGAAGGCAGGGGTTGATGATGCACAGGGATTGATTCTCGCAATATAACGGAAAACCCGGACCTGAATCCGGGTTTTCTTTCACTACACATCTGACGGACGAATAGCGGGAGCTTGTCGCTCCAGAGGTTACAAAGATAGTAAAAATATGATTAGATCATAGGTAATTTTTTACTTTCTTCCAATATTCCCACGTCTTAGGACCTGAACCATTCCAGTCCCTTGCGATCTTACCCGGGTCTCTGTAGCCTATCTCAATGGCATAGTGTAAGAATACTCTCTCTGCTTTTTGATAGTTTAGCATATCACCCAAGGTGTACTTGATTCCGGTTCGCTCGTAATAATCATCTAATCGAACCTGCCGTATTTGAAAATACCCATAAGCTTGTTCGATCTTGTTTACTGCGAGTGTATCCATCGCTCCGGTAACAGGATTCCCTACCTCAACCATGCCGATAGCATATTTCAGGGATATGTAGGGATTGATACCTTGAGAGGTCTCCAGATAAAGAGATCTCCATTCAGGAGCGAAAACCGTCATAGATACCAGTAGTAAAATAACTGTTAAGATTACTTTCATCTTGGTTCTGTATTGGTTACGGGTGCAAATATAATCATTTTCCCTCTTTTCCTTCTCCGAGCATTAACTTTGAGTTCATCAGAGTAATGTCGATCATATTATCAACACTGTCAATAAGCCGGTCCAGAGAGGTATTACTTCCGATCTGGATTTTCAGGAGCAGCGTTTCTTTCTGAGCAAATAGAGCATCTTTCTTTTTCTGGATTTCGGCCTTTTTTGTTTCGTATTCCTCCTTTGCTTTTAAATAGGCATCAGGATAGATAAAGAGTTCATTAGCCTGTAATGACACTGAATGATACGTTTCATTATCAGAAGAATATCGGGAATACTTCTCATGCACAAGTGATTCTCCATTTCCTAATCTTAGAACCCGCTGCCTAACAGCATTTCCTATTTCTTCAATGGACCTCATCTTAACTGAGCCATCAAGTACGGCTGCAACGAGATAATTATTCAGGGAAGGTTCTTTGGGCTTTCCCTCATCGAGCTTCCTTTCCTCGTCCCTGTAGGTCTGCTCGACTCTTGCGATTAAGAATTTTCTCTGGTCTTGGTTCATATCTTCTTGGATTGAATTTCAACAATGATCTTGATGTTATCCGGGACACATCTTGCAGCTTCGTTAATCAGACTCCAGAAGGTATTTTGTATAGCAGCTTCATTGGCGATCTCCCTTTGAGTTTCTTTTTTAGGTGGGTCGTATTCTCTCTTTGGGTCTATCGGTATTTGTTCTTCAACTGACTCCGGTGGAGGACCAGCATCAATGTAATCTGCATCCGACTGATGCTTCTTGTTAAAATCCTGAATAGCTCCAAGAGTTGAAGCTCGGAGGCCTTTCAGGTCCTGAATTGGTACCGTAAGGGCTTTCACAACAGAAGGCTCTGATAAACCTATCTCTCCGGCGATCTGTTTACGTGTCATTTGCTTGCTATCTAAGAAAGTCTTGCAAATGCGTCTGAATTTGATAATGTCATCTCTATCCATATTATTTAGTGTTAAGTATGTGACCTATGATTCCTTCAGTGATTACCGCTCTCTGGAAGGTATATTTCCATACCCAGGGATTTGATGGCCATGAGTCAAAACCATGAATTGTTATCCATTTGTTTTGAAACATCGCCACGCAGTTATATTCGGGAGAATCACTGACTCCCTCGCACCAGGCATCCTCATTGGTGATATCCTGTAGATGCTGTATTTCTACCTTGGTGATCTGAATAAGGTGTCTGGCAGCTCTCTCGGGCATGAATAACTTATTCTGCCATTTGTATTGAGTATAACCCCTTTCATAATGGAACTGCCTGAACAGGTCAGTATCCTTGTCGATACCGTACTTGTAGCAGAATCTCTTTGATGGACCGCTGCAGTGTTCTGGTTCCCACACGAAGAATGGTTCTTTTAGATACAGAAAATCTCCCGGCTGGTACCTTGATCTAACATAAGAGTTATCGAAATAGAACTGATCTCCCTCGAATAGTCCGTAAGTCCCTTTAAAGGTTACCAACTTCGGCTCTCCATCCTTGTCGCAGATCATTTCTCCATTCTTATCAAGTTTAAAGCAGTCTGTAGGGTCAGTCTCCATGCCCTCAAATGTAGGTTGCGACCAAAAGGTATAATCCGTATTCGGGAAGATTATCCTCCTCGTCTGTGTCTTGGACCCATTCACAACCTTGTGGAACAGGTCCTCTTTAAAACATATTCCTTTCATTCTTCTATCTCTTTAAATTCAACTTTAATAAACGGCTGTGGTCCATCCGGTAGTGGTCGGCGAGAAGGAATCCATCGGGAACCATAACGATAGCGATATTTCCCAAAGTGGCCTCCTTTATGTATTGCCATTTCCTTTTTGTGATTCTCAAAGAGTTTCTTGGCAAAGGAAAGGGCTTTTTTCTCTGTCATTGGGAGCTCAATAGTCCCCTGGTGCGTTTCAGCTTTTAACAGTATTTTCTTCATGTCCGTCATTTTTAGTTAATATTTCAAGTAGTGTTGCCTGGCAGAGCTTGTGTTCCTTTATGAATTGCTTGGCCATCACCCCGAACATATCTATTGATATCGGGAGTGGTAACTTCATGGACCGCTTACACCTGTTACACAAGAATCCTCCAGTTACGGGGTCCATCACAAGGTAGTCATACTTTCTTTTTGTCATAAGGGAATTCTTTAAACCGGTGAAAAGGCGTATTTCCCATAAGGTTGATCTTGTTCCAGCTGGAGATCACTTTCTTATTCCAGTACGTTCCCCAGGACTTGAAGAAGAACGGTACATTATGTTTCTGGCAGTCATTAAAGACTTTCAGAGCCCAATCTGGTTGCATTGGCCTTGCCTTAGGACCAGTTTCTCCACCGAGAATGACCCAATCAATCCCCAGGAACCTCTTATCATCATGCGGAGCTGTGAATATACCGGTCAAGCCATTGATGATAAAATCGCTGCTCTCCTGAGGCAGATATGTAAGGTCTATTTCGTCCAGCATTGGTTCGATGCTGATATACCTACAGACTGCAGGAGTGTTAAGCAGTATCGGTATCTTAAAGTTTGCCTCCTCCTGGTTGCAGATTGTAACTCCGATCCAGACGTTAGGCAGGACTTTACCGTACCGCTCCATGAAGATATTCATTTCTACTGGTCTCTTGGTCAGCATTTGGAATGTGTGTTGAGGACATTTCTCCATGACTTTAAATAACTCAAAGAGGTCCTGATTACCTTGGCCTGTCCGAGCATGGAAGAAAACATCGGTCATTGAACCTACAAATATCTTCCGGGATTTCTTCCATTCATAAGGCTGAAGCATCACTTCATAGTCACAATGAGTGTTCCAACTCCATGTTCCATCGAGGTCAGTTACCTCCCGGTAACGTTCTCCAACCGTATTATTAATCGACCTGAGTCTGTTTGCCATTTTCTCAGCATAGCAGTTCTGGCATCCCGGGCTGATCTTATGACAGCCTATAATCGGGTTCCAGCTGAAATCCGTCCATTGAATAGAGCTTATTCCCATAGTTTTTTGATTCTATTAATTACTTTCTGCATTACGGTGCCGACAATAAAAGATGCAACTAAAAATGTTATGATTACTGCAGCTGGCAGAATCGAGTTAAACAATTCGATGTAGATTACAAACATTACCCCTGCAGCTGCAAGGATGATCGCTACCATCAATCCGATGATAAGCAAGACAGTGATTATGATTTTATTTCTCATTCTGTTTTGGTTTTATTAGACCATCACGATAGGCTAAAAATCTATTGAATGCCATTTGAATAATCTTTCTAAAACAGTTTGTATCCTTGCGTATGCCTCCTTTTTACCTTGATAAAATTCTTTATGCTCTCCTTGTGAATTACCCACTACCATACGTCTTTTATAATCTAAAGCATCATCCTTTACTTCTTTATAAATATCCATTAAATTACTTATAAAACTTTTTCCAATAGCAGTCTCTTCGTCACTCAAAGGAGTGTTTATCTCTTTGGCGGGTTGGTCATCATCCATGCCATCATTAATTATGATTTCATCTGATTTATCAATAATACCATGTTCGGCAATCTTTTTGAATATATCAGCATTTGTAGGAGTATAGGGTATTGAATATTTTTTATCGTCACTCTCTTGCCCTGCGAGTTCGGATGCAATAGAATAAATGTCATTTTCATCCCATATCACATAAATATCTCCATCAGCATGAATATATTTTCGCAATATCTCAATTATTCTCTCTTTGGTTAGTGTTTTCATCTCTCTCTTTATTTAGTTATTTGCTTTAGCGGGTTCATTAGTATTATTTCGTTAGTTTGTTTCTCATCCATTTATTACATATCCCAAAACGTATATCAACTTCATTATAAAGACATGGTGGTTCATATATTCTGCGTTTAGGGTATTTTTTTCTGTACAATTTTTTCATTAAAATACATTGCCATCCAGGAATATAAGCACCTTCTCTACTAATTAATCCATGAATACAGTTACCACATCTTTTTTTAGGCGTAATGGGTTCGTTATAATTTAATTCAGGGAAGATGTCTTTTGGATATACCCAATAATCATCTGTTTTCATGTTATTTACTTTTAAATATTAAACCATCTCTATATGCCTTTGCACCAACATAACAACCGTACTGAATAAATCTTAACGTTGATGGTTCGTGATAAGTTTCTTCATCATATTGATTTGCCCACTCTTCAATCTCTTCATCTGTTATCTCTGGTTTCCTGACTAAACTCAGATACCATTTAGCAATAGTCTCTTTATCGTGTGTCATTAATGAATCTAAGTCTTCAAATACTGGTTGCTGAGATGCGTAATGTTCCATATACTCATGCAATAAGTACCCTGAGATATGATAAATGCCATCTTTGTCTGGTTTTTGTAATCTGCTTTTAAAAAATTCCTCTGGTGTCATTCCTTTAGTCTCTTTAGTAGGTTGCTGAGATGCGTAAATCTTCATTGCTCTTATAGCAATTTGATAAGTAATCCTTTCAAACCCTCCTTGAACTTCATTAAGTACCTCTTCTGCCGTCTTTGCTTCAGCTTTCCAAAATGGTTTATTCCTGCCATAGTTATCATCACCGGGGCCATAAATATCATTGTGATGATCTGGCTTTTTCTTTGCTTCATCCTTGACGGGTTCGCTCTCTGTATAACTTAATATACTTCTCGGTTCTCCACCGCAAATACGACAAAAGCCATTTCTATCAATACCTTCCCATACCTGACAATCACATTTACCTGTCTTTGTTTCAGCTTTGGCGGGTTTATTACTTGGATGATATTCACATAAAGTACATTCCTTTGGTATTTTGTCACTCTCTTGCCCTGCGAGTTCGGCAAGAATATCAGCAATAATATCATCTACATCAATAAATTTAATTATAGCAGTACCATTCTCTCCGTTAGGTGCAGCATATCTCCATAAGTTCTCAATCATTATGGACTTCAATTCCTGCTTATCAATGGTTAGTGTTTTCATCTCTCTTTATTTAGTTAATTGCTTTAACGGGTAATGGCGGATTATAATACACCGTATATTCAGATGAGTTTGCAATGCGTCCCTGGTACTCCCTCTTGAATGACGTATTCTTAATTTCATAATCCGTCAGCATATACGCCCGGACAAATGCCATTGCTGCTTTTTTCGTTTTTAGTGAACGTGAATATTTGTATTTATCTTCCATCTTACCGGTTTTTAAGGATAATCATCTAAATCTGTTTTCTGGATCAGAATACAAATCCTCCCAATCCCTATCAGATGTTAAGGGTTTTTGATTCCTTAATTTAGTTCTGTCTCTTACCCACGAATCAATATCCCCAAGCGACACTAATTGATTTAGTTCCATTGCCGTTAATGATTCTATCTTATTCTTGATATTCGAATCATAAAGCCTTATGTCCTCATCACGGAGTCTTTCACAGACTTTTTCGATAAGCTCTTTTCCTGTCATTTCCATATCATTTCTCTTTAATGTTAATTTCCCAATAAGTATGTAGTTCGTCAAGAGTTTTTAAATTTGTTGGGATTCTATCCTCATTAGGTGATTGAAATTTTATCGAATGATCAACAGTATTTAAAACAGCTTCATAATTTGAATCCCAGCATAGCCACTCCACAAACTCCTTGCTATACATTGGATGTTCGAGGGGAAGAAGTTCCTTTAATTCTGCGAGTTCTTTATGTAGTCTATCTCCTGTAAGTAATAGTGCCATATATTTCCCCTCTGATTCAACCGTTGTAGGATCAGGAGTTACTAACTGGATTGTTAAATTTTCAATTAGTTCATCCTGTTTCTCAATTATCTTCTCTTTGGTTAGTGTTTTCATAGCTGAATTGGGTTTAAGTATCTCAGGAGAACGCATCTTCAAATCATCTATCGATGGTTTGTAGTTTCTCAATCTTTCGAGTTCATTTGGATTGTCCATTTTTATCGGGATTAATTGTTTTTGCTGCTTCTTTCATAAATTCATCAGAATAAAAGTCGTCCATTCTATGTTCAAACTCCTGTTTCGTCAGCTCCTCTGCCTTCTCGAATCCAATAGAGACTTTAGTTACATTGGACTCAGGGTCATTGGGGTCAATTATTATTGCAGCTGGCTTAACATTGAACTGATAGTAAACAGTCATGTATAGATCAGGGAACTTACCAAGTACCATCTTACCCCTGCAGTCCCTTACTACAAGATGAGTGCGATACCTCCCGGAAAGAACTTTCTTGTCGAGAATGACATTTCTAAGATAGTCCTGCAGGAAGGGACCACACTTATATATCTCAACGACCTTTAAGAACTCCTCAGGACTCAATAACTTTGACATCTGCTTCAAGTTTGGTTATTAATTCAGGAAAATTGACCTTGTTTATCTTCATCTCATATAATACAAGCTCAGCCATAGTCAGAAACTGCCGATCTTTCATCCGCTCCTTGGCCTTCGCCACGTCATATTGCATTGATGAACGACTGTTCCCGGTCAGTGCTATGAGTTGGTGCCAGCTGTACCTCTTGATTTCCCTCATTATATAGAAATAGAGTTGCCTTGGTTTAGTGTATTTCCGCATACTACAGCCAGGGATACCCCGGGCGAGAATCATCCCTTCCTCAACTTCAAATATCCTCGCTATTATCTCCAGAATGGGTTTTTTACCTCCATTCTCTCTCCTTATCTGGAAGGGCAATCCGGGAACTGCATATAAATTCGGTCTGTGTTTCATGGTCTGAGGGATTCACCGCTAAACTCAATGATCTTGCATAACCGATTTATCCGGTCCATAGTACGATCTCCATACCTTTCGAGAAACTGAGCATCCGAGAGGTTTGAGGATATTATCAGGATATCGAGGTCCTGTTCAGCTTTATTGATGATCTCATTAAAGGGCTCGAATCGTTCACCGTAGTTATTTACCCGGGATTCGGTTCCGAGCTCGTCAATGTAAGAGAACTTCCAGTCACGATACTTATGGAAGTTCCAGGTTCCATCAAGATTAAGGTTTGGAAGCTGTGAGGCATGGAAGCCTGGGAGATACTTATTAAGAGCTTTGAACATTGGTTTCAGGACTCCAAGGATGATGTTGCTCTTGCCTCTACCGCAATCACCATACATAAACAGGCCCTTTCCCTGGTTGTCGGCCATCCATTCAGTCACCTTATAATATTCCGGTAGCCATTTGAATTCCTTCAATGTTTTATCATACCTTTTGAAACACTCGGTAAATACGTCATTGAGTATCGGCAGCTTACCAAGTGAGACAACTGTATATCTTCTTTCGTAAGGCCTACCTTCAGATAGTTGGGCGAAAGCCTTATCTATCATTTCTTTGTGTTTGGGGTCAAGTTCCATATATTATGTTTTAAATTTAGCTGGTATTTTTCCTGAAACAAAATTCTGTCCCGGGTGCTGGCCTCGCTCAATTCCTTTCTCATCTCGTTCCCAGGTTACAAGAGCTGACTTCCAGTTTTTCATTCTGTTTTTCCCGACCATCCAGCCTTTTGCGTCATAGAAATGCCAGAATTTTACTGCATCAACAGAAGATTTTCGCTCCTCAACCTCCTTTTTTACCTCCTCAAGTGTCGGAGGAACGAATATTTGCCTGGGTTGCTTGCCGTCTGCCGGGATATCATCTGGATTTTGCCTTGTAGTGGGCTTTTGCCATCGTTTTTTACCCATATTGACGTATTTCTCTCTTTCATTAACTCTTTTAACCATTGAATCTCTCAACTTAGCCTGGTAATACTTGCCGGTTTCGTTGTCTATCGTGAATTTCTTCATTATAACTTCATCGACCTCACGCTTAATGACATTCTTCATCTCCTCGTAAGTTAATTGTCCTCCTTTGTCGTGCATGGTAAACAATAAAATAGAGTAGATGCCGACTTGTTCAAAGGTTAGTGTGCTTACTCCCTTTAGGAAAGGTCCTGTTTCTATTTCGCAGATTGGGTCCTTAATTATTTCCGTCATAGTCAAATAGTTTTTGCTGGTAAAACGTTGGTGTATCTTCGTGTTTCGGCTTGAGCTCCATATCAAGATCAGGATTGTATTGTTGCTGCATACGGCGTATATGATGGAGCAGCATATTATATTCATACCTCATGTCAATATATTTGTTATAGAACTTGTCGAGTAGTATCTTTGAGATATCCGGTGTCTTCTTATGGAGCCACTTGGCTGGCTTAGCCTGTTCAACCACATCTGCAAAATATTCCTCACCTCTCCAGGTTTCCTGCCTCTTGTGCTTAAAGTACAGTAATCCGGCATATCCTGGGACCTCCTCTGGCTTGATCATATCCTCCGGGCAACAGTAATAGAATTTATTCGGTGCAAAAGGCTTTACAAAATGAACATAACAGTAATGATCATTGAGTTGGCTACCAGGCATCGTTACAAGTTCCTTCTCGGCGTTACGCATCAGGAAGTGTTTCTGAGTCTTCTGTGCGTCAGCTTTGAAATCAGCTCGTGATATCTTCACTTCGACCTCTATGGTATAGCCTGACTTGGTTACGCAAAAGAAATCGCTCTCCCAATCGTAGATGAAAACATTGGTAAGCTTGTAATCAGCGGTAACAAACCACTTCTGGAGCTCGGTGACGATCAGGAGTTCATTCATAGACCACCTCTAAATTGCATCCTTTGTTGTGTCGGACTACTTGGTTGAATTGGTGTAATGCTCATTGAAATATTGTAGTCCGGGTTCTTGCCACCATATCTCTTTGATAACCAAATTAACCCCCGGGCATTTACTAATGTCTGGTAAATTATAATGTGGTAAGGTTTACCTGTTTTCTTGCTTATCCCCTTTCTTTCCTTCATCTTTCTTTCAAAGTATTGTTTGTACTGTTGATATGGCTCATTATCTTGGACCGGATTCTCGGATTTCATTAATATTTTATCGTTCCTAAGTATCTCAAAAAGATCATTCCTTCCAATATCCAACTGTAATAACTTTGCAACTGAACCAATAGGATAGAGCCTTTTATCGTTTGATACTCTATCAGCAAACTCAACTTGATCTTTGTGATGTGATAACTTTTCATTTGTTACCTCAATTATCCTCTCTACAGTTTTCTCTGATTCCTCGGCTTTATGTTCTGCAAGCTCTTTTGCTTGACTTAATTCCTGGTTCTTCTCAAGAATCACTTTATTATTGTCAGCGAGTTTTACGATCTCTCTGGCATAATCAAGTATAGTTAATTCTTTCCTTTGCGCAACATCCTGAGCCAAGGCTTTTGTCATTACAGTTCCTGTCTGATTAGCTCTTGCGTTAATTGTCAGAATAGCAGTTAAACTAAGTGCGTAATCCTTGGCCGGCCGGCCCCTTCCTCTTTTAATCCCTGAATTTATGACATTATTTGTCAATAATTCGGAATAATCCTTATCCTTTGTCAGATTGCAAGACTCAACTTGGTAGTCAAACCAAGTGGTAAAGTTCCTTTCGCTGCCCAAATAGGCATGGAGTTCCCGGGCAGAATAAACAGTATTGCCCGAATTGTCTTTGAATTGTCTTAGGTCATTCATAATTTAGTTTTTGATGTTTGGAAACATATTCTTTAATTTTCTGATCGGCCCATATCTTCATAGCCTTTCTGACATTGGCCTTGGATATTTTGAAAGCGCCCCTTGTTCCTGGCTTGAAATGGCATGGATATCGTAGTCTATCAATAATCTGATCTCTTGTCATTTCAGTAAGGATTTAAGTTAAACTCTATATTCGTTACATTCTTTTTACTTGCAGCTGCTGTATTAATCCCGAATTCCTCAGCGATCTCCCGGACAAACCGGGCCTCGTCACTATTCCCATCGCTAAGGTGCAGGAGAACTATATTAGTGACTGCGGAAAGATCAAGACTCCGCAGGTATTGTTTGCATTTCTCAAGTTCAAAGTGTGACAGGAGCAGTCTCTGGCGCATGATGCCAGGAAGACGGCCATTGATAATATTGTTCTCCACGATATCATCTGCAAAGTTGCACTCAATCATTATCTGGTTGAGGCGGGGAAAGGTGTAATCACACCAGAAAGTATCGGTTAGGAACAGGATGGTCCCGGATTCCTTGTGAGTGATCACGAATCCAAGACAGGGAACATCATGTACTACATCAAAAGGAATGATCTTAAATGACTTTAATTTATAACCATGCTGAGGGTACACCAGCTTGAAACGGTTGTCATGGCCCGTTATACCCTTTGAGGAAGCTACTGACTCACTGGATAAAACATTGATACCGTTGTCAATATATTCTCTGATGTACCCTGCATGGTCGTTATGTTGATGTGATACCAGGCAGCCAGCGATATTATCAATACGAAAACCCTGAGTCCTTTTGATCTCCCGGAGTTTCACCCCGGCCTCAATGATTAGGACCTCGTTTGATGCCTCGAGAATATAACTATTCCCGGAGCTGCTGCTGCCAAGTACCTTGAGTCTCATCAGTACGTGGGTTCTTCGTCCTGCAGTGGCCCCCCGGCCCCCTGTGTTGGTTTCTCCCAGGGAAGATCATTGCCGGCATTCTGAGGACCTTTGGCTTCTACCATTTGTGCGTTCTGCTCTTTGACTGTTTCAGGAGATGAACCGGAAGGCTGGTTAGACACGTCCTCGTATGTAGTTTCAACAGTATCGATCTGCTTCTGTTTGCCCTTTGCGTCAGTTTTGCGCTCCCGGGTAGCCTTTGGCTTGTCTTCATCCTCGTCCAGTATCTCCGAATCGTCAGCTGACTCAATAAGTATCTTAACCGCCCTGTTGATAACAGTCTTCTTGGCCATCTCGTCAGTGAATCCCTTGTGAGCCTTGGTATCTCCGCCTCCGAATCCCATCATCCATGCCTTTTTTATCTGAGCCAGGGACATGACTGTGAGCTGTGAGGTTCCGTCATTAAAGACTACTACCGCATAGGCACCCTTTATATCATCAATTTTCTGGTCCTCGAACTTAATAATGTGCTTGAGAAGCTTCTGCCTCCCTGTATTAAGATCAACCTCGAATCCGAACTCATCGCCTCCATAGATCACCTGAGCATTAACTTCTTTAACATCAGCGTCACGTTTGGCAAGCAGGATATGGCCTGTATATTTCGGCTGCCAGTGTAGTTCCTCTCCATAGACAATGAAATATCCCTGTTTCTTCCAGACATTCAGGCCGTCAACACACATTCCCATTATAGCATTGACTATAGATGAGGGAGTGCAGACTTCCAGGGCGAGTTTACCGTCCTTATTTTTGAGCTCGGCCAGTGCCAGGGCTGCGCCTTTGCAGGCGTTCTCAACCGAGTAATCCTTGGGAAAAACGATGTTCCCGGTATCCATGAGGGTCTGTAAGTGCTCAAGCGTTTTATTGACGTACTGGTCGAGCTTGGCCTTAACTGTTGTTGGTGCTTGTGCCGGAACCGTAGAACCGGCTTTCTTTGGGTCTGTCATAATTGAAAATTTAAGTGATTATTAGTGATTTATCTTTGGTTACATATAAGCTGATTATCTGAGCAGCGCAATCAATAAGGTTATTCACGCTCTCCCTGTTATCTATAAAGATCGGGGCTATTACCTGGTTGTGATTACTCAGGGTATTGATGATATCGAGCCCGGCATTGATCTTTGCTGCATTATTAAGGTCCGAATACGGTACGCCATCGACAGTACATTCGCAGGTATCCTCAATGCCTCCGTTGATCTGGAAGTTAAATAATTTGAACTTAACGTATTCAAACCTCTCATTGATCAGGCTCTCGAACATCTTTGTCTTGGTGTGGGCGAATATCGTAAGGCCGTATTCATTGTTTTCCACGTCAGCGACCTGCTGAGCGAGACTTTCCTGCTCGGCCTCCAGCTCCAAAGCTCTGACGGTGCCTTTATCTCTGGTTTTGCGCCGTTCCTCAGACTTAGAGTTATTATCCAGCCAGGTCCTGATCTCCCTTCTCTCTGTCTCAAGTGCGCTGGTGTCCTCGGCAGCTGCCATCGGATTCTCGGCAATCCACCGACAGCAATCATCGTACTGTTGTTTATATACAGCATGATCGGTTTTGGGAATCTCGATATTGATGAATTCCTCGGCTGTCATTAAACCAAGAAATATAATATTCTTATGTTTACCGGACTTAACCCTGATCTCATCTAAGAGTTTTTGATCAGCCTCGATCTTGGCTTTAACCTCCTCGATCTTTGCTTTCAGTTCCTTGCCTATCTTCTCATTGGCAGCAATAGCAGTGACTTTGCTTGCCTCGAATTCCTTTTGTGCTTTCTCCTGGTCAGCACGTTTATAATCCTCCGGCAGTTCCTGACCACAGGTAGGGCATTTACCGTCACCCTCCCATATCAATTTTTGCGCTCGGAGTTTCTTCCATTCAGCAACCTTGCCATCCTTACGGAGCTCCAAGTCCCTCTGATCGATATTCAGATTAGTTATACGCTTAGTGATTGTCTCAAATTGATAGTTGAGGGTTCGGCCTTCTTCTTCCCATATCCGATAGTCGTTCTCGTACTTATACTTATGGTCAGCATATTTGGTTTTAAGACTGTTTACTATATCAAGCAATAAGGCCTGAGTTTTATCTCTTGAGATGATCTTCTTTGTCAATTCCGAATTGGTTGCTTCTATCCTGACTGTTGCAGACTTAGTAAGTTCGTCAATAGCTGCCAGCCTGATTGATTGGTTGGTGGCCTCTCTTTCCAGATCGTCCCACTGTTCTATTTCCGGCATCCCACGTTTCACTTCATCAATTCGGGAAGGTATCTTATCAAGATCATCCTTGAGCTTCTTTCTGGTGGCAGATAGCATTTCCCGCATCCGGGATATGATTTTCTTTTCTGTAATGACTGTCATTAAGAAATCCCGGGCTTTCTCGCTCAGGTCGCTTGGCAGGTTGGCAAATACCTCAGTGTCGGAGAGTTCAGGGGCCAATGAGATGAGGATATTTCGCTGAACTGACCAGTTTTGGGTAGGAAAGAATTCTGGATTAGTCAGTAATTTGAACAGGGCCTCGGGACAAATAGCATCTATTTCCTTGTTATATTCTGCCATTGTCACCGGTGCATTATCAACATAGTATAGTGTCTCGTTTCCCTGAAATACTGTTTCGGTCTGTCCCCTGGGCTTAACCCATTTCTCTTTAAGGACCCGGCGCAGCATCAGCGATCTGCCGTTGACCATCAGCTGACTGCTGACCTCATGTTCTATATAAGGTATGGCTTTCCCATCAGGTCCGAGAGTCTTTACATTGAAGTCCTTCCGGTCTGTCGAGTCTTTGCCGAACAGTAGCCAGAGGAATCCGTCAAAGATCGTGGTTTTGCCTGTGGCATTTTCCCCACTGATCGATGTTTGATGAGTAAATTCAACGAGCAGCTGCTTTATGCCCTTGAAGTTTACAAATCCGAGTTTCTTTAATTCGATTGTTGTCATATAGTTAGTTTAAGTTTTCAATAGAATAATCAGGCCTTGTCAGTTCTGCCCTTGCTTTCTCCTTCTCGCTTATAAAAAATTCATGTAGTTCCTCGCGTTCCGCATGGGTCATTCCCTCGACCAGTCCCGGGTTGAGTACGTCCATGAGCCTTATCATAAATGATCTGCTGGCAAAAGCCAGTGCAATTACTTTTTCTTCCGGGTCTGTTATAAACAGCTGGACCCGGGCTGTTCTTTTGGCATGATCTAATACAAGATCAACCAGCCGTTTCTTGATTGGTTCTAAGTTCATTTGAATCGTCCACAAATTTAATCCTTGTTTTGATTACTACACCATCTATCAGGGCTGATTGTCCGGCCCTGAGCTGGACCGCCGGGAGTTCCTTTGTTATCCCGGCAGCCCTCAGGGTGAACTGACCTGTTATTACTGCCTGGTATTTCTCATCGGACTCTATACGGATGATCTTAAAACTCAGGCTGGTGAATCTCTCAGTTGATTTGGTGTACTGACGTGTCATGTTAATCTTTATTTGGTTCTAAAATATGTGCCATGTAGATGAACAGTTGATTGGGTTCATCTCCCTTTGTTACTTTCAGGACGAAGAACCACTGAGGCAGGTGGCTATGATATTCGAGCATTGCAATCAGGTCCCCGGGCCTGATCTCTCCGATGTAGAATACCACTGCATGAAATACGAGATGGTTGAATGTCTCGAATATTCCGCAACTATGGCCATGTCCCTGCCAGTCCCGGAAGTCCACCAGCTTCTGATCGCTGTCGTCTATATACTCAACGACCTCCATGAGCTCGCCGGGTGTGCAGTCAAGTACGAACTTGTTCCAGTTGCGCTTCCATAGCGGTTCCCTGTTCTTATGCCAGTAGAATAGCCATACTCCTGCTACCAGAAGTACGGCCATTGCTGATAATACTATATATCCGTTCATACTAATAGGTATCTCCGGTTTCGGTGTTCTCAACTACCGAGAAATCCCTTCTCAGGTTATTCCCGATATTGCGCTTCTTGACCCGCTTTGCTGCCTTGCCCCAAGCCTGACGTGCATTACGGGCCTTAACTGTTACGGTCAGTTCACCCTGAAAGTAAACCTCGACTCTGAATTCCTTATTCTTTGTCATACTCCCTCCTTTCCTTCTTCAAGGTCCTGTAGTTCCTGTTTGAGATCGTACTCATAGTTATCAAGGTGGTGCCTCATCCTTGAGATATACCTGAGTGTTTCGCTGTGCAGCTGTTCAAGTAATTCATCGGGAAGACTACACCCCGAAACTATCAATCTGTCGCCTCCGGTGCTCATGTTAGGACGTGCCGTTAATAGTCTCGATCTTTTGCTACTACTGAATTCGATCTCATTCGTTTCGATCAGTACTGCCTTAGCATACTGAGCATGATCAATCTTCTTTAAGATTTCTGCTCCTTTAATGATTGTTTCCTGTTTCATTTGTCCGTCTTTTAGTTAATACTATTTTTACCTATATAATGTTCATTAGCTATTGCGAAGGCCTCAGCGAATCCCCTTGGTGTGTATGATCTCAGCTCCTTGGTTCTCTCGCTGGCTCCTCCGTATATCTGTACCGGGCTGCCCTGCCTGCATACACGAACCGGCTCAATGGGTTTTGTTGGCAGGTTGTGACAAAAGTCACCCCACAGGCCGGTCTTCTTCGTGTATGCTTCGCATCTGACCACAAAATCTATTTCCTCCCTGTTGATATCCCGTCCATCTTTGCGCCGGATACGATCTAACTCATTGTGGTCGTGATCAGTTAGATTGAGATATCCTGCATAGTCGCAGGGGTTAAAGTACATCGGCGGGTCCAGCCAAGGGAATAGTTTCTGAATCCTTCCCACAGGGTTCTCCAGCGCCCAAAACCAGCTCAGGCCTGCCTGTTCTGCCTCCTCGTACCAGTCCAGATCGGTAGGAGTAAACAGATCAACAATCCTGAGTACCTGACTGATCAGTTCCATGCCTTCAGCTGTTCTGCCGTCCTTATCCTTGGCGGGCCAGTACTGTGCGCCTGATACGGCCATGTGTGTGCATGGAGGGGCAGCCAGTATGCCATCGACTGAATCGAACTGTTCCAGTGTGGCCTCACAGTCTGTCAGGAGGTTAATATCCATACCCTTGTCGTGCTTCACGTCCCAGGGCCAAACGTCCCAGCCCCGGTCTGCGAATGGCTGGCCCCATATTGTGCTGTAGTCAAAGAATGATATCAGTCTGTTCATAGTTTTTCTGTTTTTGGCAATATCCCCTTCAGCCATTCAATGTGTGCCTGCTCCATCCTGAGGACCTCATCATAGGTATCTGTGTTGATGTTCTCCAATATGATGTTCTCCAGTATTCTATGCAGTGCTTCCGGGGGTAGTGCGTCCACCTCCCACGATGTTGGGCCATGTTTGGCTATATATTCCTTGGCCCTCGGGTCTGTGATCTTGGCCGGGTTAGGTGGAGGGTCGAACTGTTCTATCTGGTCCCACGTCAGGGCTATTGGTATGATCTCAAAGTCATAGACTCCCCTGAACTCGTTTATCCGCTCTGATATATCCCTGATCATGTCCTGTCCGCTTGGGTCGAAGTCACCAATGTAGATAACCTTACAGGTCTGGTTGTCGGTGGTTGCCAGATGCCTGACGAACCTGCGGTGTGCATCGTGCATGGCCGTTGCGCTGCTATACCCACGATTAACCACGATATTGATTCCGTACTTCTCAGTCACCCTCTTTAATACTCCTGATAATGCGTCCTTCTCGACCCATACCTCTATATATAATGGCTGGCCTTTCATCCGGTCGCATCTGTACTGGCTTATGCAAGCATCAATGATCTCGGCTGGTGATTCCCAGCTGGCCGGCTTATCTGGTTGCCTGAGGCGGTCCTCAATAGCTTCCCAATCTACTATGCCGGCCATCCGGCCCTCCTTGAGGAGGGTGGACAGCTTGGCATACTCTTTCACGTTGTTGGGTATCACGTCCCGGCTAACGAGCTGGTAATAGAGCTGGCGCAGGGTTAGCTTATAACCCTGTGCCTGGTAGTTCATCACGATCTGGTTGATCACGTCCAGCCTGATCTTATTGGCTGGTGATAGGCGGATTTCTCTGTACTGAATTTTCATATTTTCCTTTCTTTGATTGCGTCTGTATCTGAGGCGTACATTGCTGTATTGTAGTACAGCAGATCGCCACCGCATACTGAGGTTATGCCGACCATCAGGGGATTAAGGCCCAGACAGGCAAAGAATAGCTTGTCGTCATTTGTAAGCCTGCTATGTGCCCGGCCTGTTTCCTGCCAGCTCTTAACCATGCGGTTGATGCGTACCATCTCGGTCTCTTTGTCTGGTTCTTGGGAGTAACAGGGGAATATCTGTTCGCCATAGGCCCAATGACCATTTGACAGGTTAACCACGCAGAACTCTTTTTGAGACCACAGGGCAGACTCTGTTTCCTCACCATACTTAGACCTCTTTTGGGTGCTGATCTCAATTCCTGAGATCACAGCACGCACCGGAGGGGCCTGATTGAAGTTTCCTCTCCAGAGGACAGTATCGCCTATGGCGAAACTGTCCTTTACTCTTACCTCGTTAATGATCTGTGCCATGTCAGATTGAGTTAAGTGTTCGTATTATATTGCGCTGGTGGACCAGCAGGCCGATCATCATGCCCTGCCAGATGATATTGTCCTCACCCTTGAGCTGGTGACGCATAACCTCGATCTTCTCCCTCAGTGCATCGGCGATTGTACATTTCTGTTCGTAGCTAAGGGCTGAGGTCTTGATCTTGATGAGTGTCCAGTCCCACACCCCGAAGTTCTTGGCATATCTTACCTCGATGTCTTCGGGTTGGTTGCGGGAGAGCATGAGCATCTCATCATGTTCTTCTCTGCTCCAGTTGGGAGCGTCACAGGTGGATATACGGGCTGAGCCATTCTTCCTTGCCTGTTCGATTGTCTTTTGTACTGTATTCATTTGTCAGATGTTTGGTTACTGCCTTATGGCATTGCACCGGGGAGGGGAGTCGGACCCCTCACCTTTTGCCTCTCCGGTTATCTCAATAGGTTAGTTGCAACGAATCTGAGCTCATCACTATCGAGTTTCATTCCGGCCTTGAGTTTGGAAAGTATAATCATAGCCGGGCTGAACCAGTCGGACAGGATTATATAGTTATCATCATCCCGGCAATCTTCCTGAGTTAGGGGACAGGTCACGAGTTTATCAAGTATATCCTGAAGCATACTGGTCTGTTTCTCAAGGTCGCTGCTCAGGGCCTCGATGGTGTTATCCTTGGCCCGGCATAGTCTTTCCAGATTATCAATCTTCTTGGCCTGTTCATCAACCTGTATCCTCCGGTCGTCCGGCCATACGTTCAGGAAGATCGGGAAGTCATTGTCGATGTTGTAGTACATCTGATTGAAGTCAGCTCCGGTGAACTGTTCGGCGAAGTATCCGTCAATCGAAAGGAGATCGCCGAGGAGTTGTTTCTCCCCGGCTTTTCCTTGTGGTGTGAGTCTTACTTTCTTACTGGTTGCCATGATTACCATTTATTAATGTCTCATCAACATCAGGGTTATCCACAATCTTGAAATAGGCCTCCTCTTTCTCGCTCTCAGTCATTGGGAATTCCCGGCCCCATTTTGAACGGCCGTCTTCATGTCTGTGGTGTTTCATCATGTACTCGAGCATGACTGTCTGGTTGTGGTGTGTCATATCCTGCAACCATTTTACGAGGACCTCAGGGGAGTTACATTCGATCATGTGTTTCCGGGCGTTACGTTTGCGCAGGCCGTCCAGCTTATCGCTAAAATGCTGTGAGAGGTTTGCGCCATGTGGTTGTTCTTCCTTATATCTACCTTGTTCAAAGTAGAAAAGAAAGTGCTGGTATGCGTCAAACATACGCAGCTGGTCAGATGTTGGTTTGTTGTTCATTGTCAGATGTTTTAGTTCGTAATTTGATCATATCTTCAACTGTCTGTTTGAGGCAGTTGATCTGCACCCATAACTGAGTTATGCGGTGGTGGGTGAAATCAGAGCCCTCGATCATTTTCGAGGTCTCTGATAACATTTTGGTTAAGTCGTCCTTCTTCATACCTTTATTATAACAGGCCGTTATCGGCGAATGAATAGTAGTCTTTGTCACTGATCACGATATGGTCCAGCAGTTGAATATCCATGATATTGCCAGCCTCTTTAAGCTTCTGAGTTACCCTTGTATCACTCTCAGATGGATTGATATTTCCTGACGGGTGATTGTGACAGGCGATGATCGCTGAGGCCTTGAGTAAGATCGCCTCCTTCAAGATCATCCGGATATCAGTGACAGTGCCGTTAATACCGCCCTGTGACATTCGCTTACGGGCCAGAACCTTATTAGACCTGCTCATGTAAGCAATCCAGAACTCCTCATGCGCAAGATCAGCAACAATGGGCTGAAAGAGGTTGAAGATATCTTTGGAGCACATTATCTTCGGTTGTTCCTCAGCATCTTGCAGTTGTTTGCGCCTCCCGATCTCAAGAATAGCAATCAGTGATTTGGCTTCCCGCTTAGTCAGGCCAGCAGCAACCAATTCGGTCATTGTAAGCTTGGCGATGCTCCGCAGATTGTCATTAAACTGAGCGAGCAGGGCCCGGACCTTCTCAGGCTTTGAGCCCATCGCAACACTCAGCGTCTCAGAATCAGAGAGTGACAACACTCCTGAATTCTCCATCCTGTAAGTGATTTCGCTGTTCATGACATTGAGTAATAAAGTTCATACTCCACCATGATCTCAGACTCCTGCTCCAGCGGACACGTCCACGATGCAGTCCTGAATCCCGGATGAAACAACTGGAACAACTGATCATAGCGCTTGTTCCTCGGGTCGTTGTCATCAACCAATACAAAGGATGAACCTTCAAACAGTTCGTCCTTCAGTGCTTTGTACTCCTCGTACAGTCTCTTTAAATTTGTCATTTGTCAGATGTGTTTAGTTTAATGTGCTTGTCTATGATATTACAGAACTCAATGTACCAAGTCCAACTGAATATCGGATTGTAATAGGCTTCAGAGTTCTCAAGTACTCCCTTTCTCGTTAGTTCAGCGATCTTGTTTAATCTCTCAATGAAGATCATCTGATAAAACGGGTGTGCTGCAAGTATCTCCTTGATCAGGTTCTTGATCACCACGTCATTTGTCAGTTCTTTTACTTTCTTTGTCATTTGTCAGATGTGTTAGTTAATTACTTCGATACTACATTGATCAAAACAACCGTCCGGCCATTCTTTAACTCAATGGTCTCCCGGTCCGTCTCAATCCAATCATGCTGGTCTAAATACTCTTTTACCTGCCATGCAGTTGTAAAGGTCCGACCATTGACCTTGTACATTGTTCCAAAATACTTTTTGCTCATGTCGTCAGATGTTTGGTGAATACTATCAATTAACTGTGATCTTGTTTTAGATGCCTCAGCAAATGTTCTCGCCTGTATGAAAACCCCTACCCCATCAGGCATTAGAAAGTAATAAAGACACTGCCCCGGCTTCAATCCCTGACCATACAACGCAGTAATCAGAAACCGCTCAGGCTTGAGTAATCTCTGAAGCTTTCCGTATCTGTCTGATTTTGTGGCTTTTACCATTGGGTTCGCTTTTCAGTCCGTCTTTCTGAGTACAATATTATATAATGTCTGACACATTTCCAAACATATTTGTAATTATTTTTCATTTGGCAGTGAGCTGGCAGTTCTAAAACCCTCATTGCATGAAGCTGACCTCATATTTACTGACAGCTGTCAGTACTATCTGAAAAAAGAGCCCTTTTTCCGCTGTCAGTCCTTGGCAGTGCTGGCAGTGACGCAGCGCAAACAGTGATTAGGTGTGCTATTGTGATACTGCCACATTCCTGGCAGTGCTTATTCAGGTCTGGCGATCTTTCCGGCCCGGGTTCCGGTGGCACCTCACCCCTGTTGGCCTGCTCGTTTTGTCTGTTGTTAGCGTGCTAAGACGTGGTCATCCGGCCCGATCTTAGCGGGCTAAGATATCCGGGCCTAAAACAGTGTTAGCGTGCTAAGATATGCCTGTTAGCGTGCTAAGATCAGTGTTAGCGGGCTAAGAATCGAAAAAATGGGTACTGAGTATCAGTGTGTTACAAATGTTAGCGAGTGTTTAGTCCACATATATATATATAAGAATAATATTCTTTTCTTCTTCTTTCTTTATTGTGACTTTCTTTCTTATTGATTTGTGATCTCAAAATTTTGTAACTTGGCCCTGTTAATTAACACCACATAGCTATGGCAACAAAAGGAAGACCACGTAAGGAGCCGGCAACTGATCCGACTGACACAGCACAGGAGCAGTATAATCCGGCCAATGACCTTGAACTGATCAAGACTAAACTCAGGAAGAAGTACTTTGAACTCAGGAATGACGGCCTGCAATACGATAACCGGGACGATCTCCTGAATTATGTATGCAGAATCCTTGGAATGGGCCGTCAGAAACTTGAATGGACGCTGGAGGACCTGTAAACCAGTCCTCACTTACCTTTTTTAGCATGAGCTTTCAGGTGATCACCTGCGAACTCATGCTTCTTTTTGTGCTCTGGTAGGTCCTTGCCTTTGCTTGCATTGTTCCACTCATCAACATTAACTCCTTGTGCCTCAAGCTGTTTGCGGTGGGCATTGAAGTATTTGCGCTGTGCATCGGATTTGTATGGCATGACAAAACGGATTAGTTAGGAATTCTTTTTCAGACCCCCCCCCCGTACGGCACCCGGCAAGGCATGAGGCGGGTCCGGTACCGTTCCTCGGGCCTGGTGCTCTTAAATTTAGGGGGGTGTTAATAATATGTTTTTCTTTTAGGGGCCCCATGACTATCTGAGTTTTCCGGCATATCGTTTCTCAATATCAGAGATAATCCCTGTTACAAAGGAATCATCGAGTACAAGGCCTCCAAAGACGATTATGAACTGTTTGCAGCTGAATCCTGATCTACCGAGTATCAGTTCTTCGGTTCCAACCGATATCACGTTAGAGGCTGTCTGGGAGAACCAGTTTTTCTTGTCGATTGTACCGAATAGGTAGAGTGTAAATGGGGCCTCTACTCCGGGGTTTATAAGTCCGTACAGGAGTGTTCTGTGGAGTTTTTTGAGGCTCACGTCCTCTCCGTACTTCATTGGTCGGGTTTCGGCATGGACCATTATCTCCTGTGCGGTGGTTGTACGTTCAGTGTTGAGATCATCGAGATTATGGGCGCTATCTTCGTATCTGGCACCGTAGATATTGGGAAAGTCATATACAAATGCGTCCCAGACGTTTGTGATTTTGAACCAGGCTTTGCTGGTGATGTTATAGACGTAAGAGTAAGCGTATGCGTTATTTGAGACAATGATTTCCTTGGCTATCTCGGTGTTTGGGAGGTTTACGGTGCAGTAAGCGAATATAGCACCGGCAGCGTATGTCTCGAATTCCACTGTATCCAGGAATGGTTGTATCTGGTAGGTATTCGGGTCGTTGATGATTTTCTGGTAGTCGAGTAATTCCGAGAGCGGGGAAGTGGCTTTTCCGATCATCTGTTCGGAAATGTTTAATGGGTCCCTCCCGGATATTACCATCAGGCCCTCTGTTGACATGAAGATCACTGCTCCGTCAATTCCTATGATGGATTTGGGGTTATTGCAGACCTTTCCTGAGAGTGGGTGTATGCTGTCGATGAGTATATCACCTCCTCCGATGTTCAGGGCCCATATTCCTCGCGAGGTAAAGACGAATATCGGGTATTGTCCGAACTGGCTGGCACCCAGGGGTACTGCGTTTGTGGCCATTCCCCGGACGAAACCATCAACTCTGTAGGAATTCAGGGCCGGGTAGTAGTAAGGGTTCTCGAATTCCGTTGCCTGTATGCGGTCAGGGTCGGAGTAGGTGTCGTCTATTGTCAGGGTTATAGAGGGCCATGAGGTAGGAACTGCAGCGAGGGTGTACCAGCCAAGTGATAGCAGAGGATATATCCAGATGCTGAAGTTCAGACCTATCATCTGTTTGATCGTCTGAGTATCTGCCCGTCTTGTCACCTGATCTGCTCCTTTGTACCAGACCTCGAAACTCTTTGCCCGACTGT
>Ga0315284_10000259_pt1 | contig 72738 bp, 68 predicted proteins | sample YL17G09_16_MG_FD_203696 | JGI IMG/M metagenome (GOLD analysis project Ga0315284, IMG submission 203696) | Sediment microbial communities from Yellowstone Lake, YNP, Wyoming, USA - YL17G09_16 | ecosystem: Environmental > Aquatic > Freshwater > Lake > Sediment | place: USA: Wyoming | collected...
ATCTAATTTTGATTTCATAATAGCAGAAAAAATACCAAATGATAATCTTCTTATAGTTGAGCAAAAATATTTAGATTTGTGTAATAATGATAAAAATATTAGTTACAATATGAGTAATGATACTAAAAGCACCAATGAAAGGAAAACATCATATTAATACTGCTAAAGAAAAAATTAGAATGTGTAATATAGGAAGAAAACATACCTTACAAACTAAATTAAAAATGAGTATATCTAAAAAAGGAATAAAAAATCCAAAATTGGGAAGAAATATGTTTGGAGAAAATAATCCAATGTATGGAAAACATCATACAGAAAAATCTAAAGAAAAAAATAGATTATCTCATTTTGGAAAATATGATGGAAACAAAAACCCAAATTATGGAAAAAAACATAGTTATATTACGAGACAAAAAATTAGTAAATCGTTATTGGGCATTCCATCACCAATGAAAGGAAAACATCATACAAACGAATCAAAAGAAAAATTGAGTATATCACACAGAGATAAAACCACATTTAACTTTAAAAATATAAAAACAAATGAAATATTTATTGGAAATTCCTATGATTTTTCTCAAAAATTTAATTTTCCTTCAGGAAATGTTAGGCCATTTGCTAAAGGAAAAATTAAACATTTTCATAATTGGATTATTTTCTAAATTTTCCTCTATTGTAAATAAAATCGTTGTATTCCTCATCATTCTTACATCCTATAGATTCCAGAAATATTTGATGTCTCCACTCTGAAAATTTTTTACATATTTCTCTATGTCTTTCTTGAGACAATCCCTTTTTAGTTATTAAATATGGAGCAGGTCCAATATGACTTAACCTAGTAGTCAATTCTAAAACATCTAGGCCAAATATTTCTTGTAATTCTTCCGTTGTCATTTGCTTATTGTATTTAATCCACCACTAATTTTAGTACATTTCCATTTTGATTTCTTTGCTTTTTGTTTATCTTTCCATTCACGAGTTTTTGTCCATTTCATGTGGTTATATCTATTTTTTAATGGATTAAGAAAACAATGAATTTCTCCCATTTCATTTTCAGTATAAGGAACAAATTTTTTCTTTCCTTTTGGATCTATTTCATAATATCCTCTTGATACTTGTTCGTGGATAGAAGCAGACACTTCAGTTGGTACACTAAAATATTTTAATGTTTTTGCTATTCTCATATAATTTCACGTGTTTCTGTATTTATAGTTTTAGTAAAATTAGGACCGTTGGTTTCTATTATTGTAATTTGATCTGCTCTTTCTATAACCACATCTTTAAGATTTTTTTCTTTAATATGGTCTTTAGCATTTTGTTTTGAAAGAAATTCAAATAATCCTATATGATTATTACTAACATATCCTTTTTCTTTTCCTACTTTTTTAATTCTATATAATATTCGTGTATAATTTTTAGTTTTCATAATTAATGATAAGGTAAAATCCGTTCCCACTCTATTTCTTTAAAACAATCTAAATCCGTGCCGCCGCCATATGAAATTGACGATTGCAACGCTTGTTGTATTTCATTCATTCTCTGTGAATATGTAAGACCTTCTTCTAATTCAAGAGTTCTACCTTCAACGTGTCGTCTTTCTCCTTTGACTTCATATGAAGTAGATCCACGATAAACTTTTTTTCCACCAACAATTTTAGCCGGTGAATCAATACAAGAAGCAAACCAGCCACCCGCCATTATCATAGTGGCTCCGAAGGTCAATGCTTTAGCAATATCTCCATAATATTTGGCACCACCATCAGCAATAATTGGTTTAGGATTTAAACTAAAAGTTACTATAGCATTAGCCTCATAAACAGAATGTAAAGTTGGAAGATGAAAACCAGTTTGATAACGAGTAGTACAGATCGAACCGCCTCCTATACCTACTTTAATAGCATCAATATTTAAACCAGCAAGAAATTCCACTCCTTCAGCAGTAGCAACATTTCCAACAATAAGTTTTGAAGTAGGAAATTTCTCACGAACCCACGGTATGACATCATCAACACTTTCATGATGAGCATGAGCAACGTCGATTGTTATATAATCTATTCTATAATTTTTATTACGAATATCATTTAAAATATTTTGATCTTTTTCATTAATACCCGTAGAAATGCTAATTAATTTCCAATTTTCTTCATTAGCTTTGGCTACAAAACTATGAATCGGCATATATTCTGTGTTATATTCTCCAAATCTATGAAAAATATAAAAATAATCATTTTCTGATAACCACTTGGCATTATCGTATGATATAACATCCTGCATATTTGCCGGAATAATTGGTAGTTTATATGTTCTTCCCAGAAATTCTACAGAAGTATCAGCCTTACTTCTACTTTGTAGATAAGAATATTTAGGGCGAAGACAAACCGTATCGTATGATAATAAAAAATCTTTCATTTACGTGGATAATATTACCACACAAATGAAAGATGTAAATTTATTTTAAATGCTTATGTTTTTTATATATTTTGTTCGTCAACAACTTTTTTAACTTCTTTAATTAATGCTTTGAGTTGTTCTTTTGTAATACTTTCTTTATATGTTTTTACAACTCCTCTTGGAGCGTATTTGGCCATTGGTACTTTAGATTTTTTAGTTTTTGGTGCCACAGAAACTTTAGGAGTATTCGTAGGCTTTGCTGCTGCAATTACATTGCCAGAAGCCGAAACAGGTCTATTAAAATTGACATCTTTTTTTGTCATTTGAATGGGTTCTAGTTTTTTAAGTTTTGGTTCTGGCTTTACAGTTTGAGATTGTTGTTGTGCTATTTTTTTATTTGACTGTTTAGATAAATCACTCAATCCTTGCCATGCTTTTTGTAAAATATTAGATTTTTTAGGAATTGTTGGCGTCGATGCAGAAGGAATTTCGAATTTATTTCGTATAACAGGCGGTTTAATAACAGGAGGAACATTTCCTTGTGGAGAATATGTAAAATTATCACCTGCTCCTGTAGAAGAAGTAGATGTAGGTGAAGAATCACTCCTAGAAACGTTTGATGTTGTTTGTGGAGAAACCTTTTTGGAATTAGATGTTACATTTTTTCGTAATAGTGTTAATAATTGTTGATTATTAGGTCGTTTTGCATTTTTAATTAAAATATCAATAATAGATTTTTTTTCTGTAGGTGAAAGATTTTGAATTACCTTTTTTAAATCAACACCTGAAAATGTTTGTTTTGCTTGAGTTTCATTCATATTATTTTATATATACATATATTCATTTTATCCATATATATTTTAAATTTCCACAATCCCATATTCTATCCCAACCATTGTTTTTCATATTTTCCCATTCTGATAATGAAGAATTAAACATTAACAGTTTTTTTGAAAGAGTGTGTTTAGCAAATCCATATCGATGAAATCGTTTATAATTAATACCACGATTAAAATACCAATAATTCGGTATTCCATCAGATATTTTTTTAAAACCAATTTTTTCATATATATTATTTTCTTTGGAAGTCCATCTCCTATCAGCATAACTTGTTATTTTTGACGGATTATAGTTTTCAATGAAATAATTTAATAATTTACCTGCACCACCCAAAACATTGCATGTATTTAAAGAAGCATATCTAGATAATTCATATTCATCCTTTTCGCTTTTTTGATTCATAAATATTCTTTTTTTACAAAAAGTCATTACTGCTACAAGTTCTTCATTATAAAATAATCCTAAATTTATAGTAGATATATCATTTCCTTGTATATGATTTTCATTTAAAAAGTATTTTTTTTCATCAGGAATCAATATTTTAATTTTACATTTTCTAGCATATATTTTTTTCATTTGATTCACTCCTAATAAGTGTCTTAGTTTAGATTTTACAATTTCTTGTTTTTTTAACCATTCATCTTCAAAAATATGAATCAATTTTATATTTTTATTATTACAATCTATTAATTTTGAAAGATGATAATTTTTATCTTTATTTCCATTTATTTCTCCGTGCCAAAACAAACCATCGCATTCTATAGCAATATTTTTTGATGGTATATAAATATCTAATTCTTTGTTATTTAATAAGATAGATTTAGTATTTTCTATAATAATTTCATTTGGCAATAAAAATTTAACATATTCAGTTATTTCTTTTTCAAATAAAGATGATCCGGATGATGGATAACACGTTAAGCATCTAGGAATTCTATCCCATCTTAACTGATAAGAAAAAATATTTTTACAATATAAACATTCAAAATTATATTTTTTACCAACTCCTAAATATTCATCTTTTGTACATAATATTTTTACTTTATCTTTAAATCTATCAGATTGTAATAAATTATTATAAAAATCATCTCTTTTAGTTTTACTTGTTTTTTCTGATATATCTTTAATTTTTTGGATATTATTTACACCATATTTTTCATTTATTATATTTTCTTTTATATCTTGTCTTTCCAAAAACCATTCCGTTCCAAAATGTTTTAAACAAGTTTGTTTTTTCTTTTCTGATATTTCTTTTAGTTGAGAAATATTAGATACTCCATATCTATTCTTTATAGTAACGTTTCTTTTTTCTATTATTTTTCTATTAGAAAGACCATATTCAGTACCATAACGTTGTAAATTTGTGGATTTAATTTTGTTAATAGTATTTGGATCAAACTGTGCACAAGAACAACAACACGTTCTCAAATAACCATTAGTAAAAGCAAAAAATGTAGTGATATTATTACAAACGGGATTACAACATTTATTTTTTTCTAAATTATCATTTACTATGTGCCATATTCTTTGGGGTAAGATTGGATTTATGTCATCCAAAAAAGAAGTGATATCTAATATTTTTTGATATTCTTTTGAATATCCATATTTTTCAAACCACTCTTTTTTACACCGTTTTGAAACCAATTTGTTATTTATAATAAGATTAATTTGTATCCAAGTTTTCATTTGATTTTATTGCTTTTGATATATAAGTATACATTCAAAAGGAAATAAAGTCAAAATCTTTATTTATTTTATTTCAGATAAAATATCTCTTATAATTGATTCTATTTTCATCCATTTATCGAAAATTGGGGGATTTATACTGGTTTTTACACCTTCGCTTAGATTACCAGCAGGAAACATAAATGCTCCTCTCGTGCTTGGATTTGAAACAAAATCAAATGCGATTAGTTCGAAGTCATCTTGAACAAAATCGGCATCTTCATGTATACTCTTTTTAATTGTTCCAAGACCTCGGCTAGAAATACCTAAACGAATATTAGCACGAAATAATTCTCGTAAAATATTACCGTTTGGAGTAGGAAGAATTTCAATAGAGCCAATTAAGTCGTCCCCTTCCCAATGCATTTCAACAACATTATGAGAAACATTTTGAAGATTTACTACGGACGATTCCGGGTGATCGCAATTATGTGTCCACGTTATTTTTCCATTATATCGCATTAACCAGGTGGAATTTGGAATGGTAACACAATATACATAATCATTAAAATCTACTAATTCAGCATATAAAAATCTACAATCCAAATAAATTCCCTTTGTAGTTTTTTCGTGTATTATATGTAAAGGTTTAGTGTTTTCAGCAAGAATCAATCTATCTGCAAAAATCCTATCTTCTGGTGTTCTTATGCTTGTAGTTGCACCACTTCCAAGTTTTAACATTATTTCAAACGTATCTTCAGAAAGTTGTGGCGATATAGTACAATATTCTCGAATTACTTTTCCACAAACCATTCTATTTTTTCCATCTCCTAAAAGCATCCATTTCAATAAGATATTTAGTAATCTTACACTCCATTGTTTTGCGTATTCCGGTATTTTTTTAGTATAAGAATTACCAAGATCAAACAAATGGTTGTGTAAAAACTCATTAACAATAATGAACTGTCTATTATTTCGTAATACATATTTAAACGGAAGTCGTTTAAGAAGTTCTTCGATCATTGCTTTTGTATCTTCTTTAACTTGAGTTATTCCGACCAAATTACTTTTTCTTCCTCCTTTGGTTCCCGCACAATGTCCCTCGGCGAGATAGATACCTAAGAAAGCTGCCCAATCATCTGTCTTAATTTTTATTTCAGTATTGGGCAAAGTAAAATATTCATTATCTTCACCAATCCAATTTCCCGAATTCCTTATATAAGAATGAGAAACTCCAGAATCATTATTTTTGATTTTTTCATATAATTCTTCAGCAGTTATAACATATGGTTTATCATATCTATCCCATAAAACTACTTTGTGTTTTTTTGTAACCATTATATCTAAGTTTTTTGAGTTATAAATATGAACCATCTGATCATTGTATAATTTTTCAACAGTATCGGTTACTTCTTGTATTTCTAACTGGTTATTACTAATGTTCAATGTAAAAACTTCGTCACCCACAGAAATATTTTCGATATTTTCCCATCCATCTTTTGTGAATATTTCTGTTCCTGCCGGCACACATTCCCCAATAGCCCGTCTTTCCTTTACAAAATTTTCTTCATATTTTTTTGCTTCTCGCATTAAAATATCTTTTCCATATACACGACCATTCTGGTTTTTTATTCCAGCACGTTGAAGAATTCCTTTCACGATAAGTTTTCGCATAGGATCTCTACTTGCTTCTTCAAAAATTATATCCCGAATTGGTTCAAAGGATATACAATCGATTAATAATTGTCTGTTGTCCATATTAAGATTTCCATCCGATTTCTTTTATATATTCCATAAGATATAATCTTCCAATTTTGGAAATACTAATGGAACCATTACTAAATTTTTGTCCAATATTTCCGCATTCCCACAAAGCTTCTCTAGCAACTAATTGTATATCTCTTGTATCTACTGATTCTCTAATATGATCTATTGGAATCTCTAAATTACATCGATATGAACGAGTTTTAGATTCATTAACAGTAGAAGTAACTTTTTTAATATATTTACCAAAATTTTTGGTTTCATTTACCATAAAGTTTGATAAGATAGATTTCAAATCATTGTTTATTTCTTCAGCAATAGCTCTTTTTTTCTTTTTAACTGGTGGAATTTCCATTTGTGGAACTCCCGTATCTTGTGGAGTAGTTGCTATTGATGGTTGTGGCTGTTGAGCAGGAACTTGTCCAGAAGGAATAGTTGGTGCCGCTGGCGGCACCATAGGAGGAACAGTTTGTCCGCCTTGTGCTACATTTGGTTGTTCTTCTCCAGGAGCAGCTGTTGATGCGTCCTCTGGTTCTCCAGGAGCTTCAGTTTCAGTAGATCCACCTTCAACACCCTGTTCAATCTTAATATTAACTCCAGGTGTCAAAAAATATTTTTTATCATTCTCATCTTGAACAATAACAACCCACTCTTTATACCAAAATTCTACATTAATCTTTTTAATTTTATCGATTGTATAATCTGTTTTTGGTTGACCATAACCACGAGAAGCATTGGTAGAAACACTTTTACCAACCAATTGTTTATTCATTTTATCAAGAAGTTTTTTCTTTGCTTCAGATTCAGCACGATTCTTTGCATCTTCAAATGCACGAAAATCTTTAGTCCAATCGTATTCGTTTGGATCTTCTGGAGTAGGAGTACTATCCATTTCTGGTTCTGGTACGGGTGGTTGTTGATCCATAGCTGGTGCTGGTGGAGCTTGTAAAGGCTCTGGTGCTCCCATAGCTGGCATCCCCGCTGGAACTTGTTCTATAAGGGTGATTAACGAACGTAATTTAATCATAATTTCTTTTCCTCTTCTGAAATACTTTTTACAACTTTAAATCCTAATTTCTCACTAGCATCGATAGCTTTCATAGACCCCATTTTATTCTTACTTCCCCAGGCAGGAGTTTGATATCCTGATACAGCTCCAGTTGATGTCATTTCTTTCAATCCAGTTGTTCTTGATAATCTACAACCATCTTCCATATCATCTGAATATGTTCCGTCAGGATTAGTCATTTCATTTGATTTTCTTCTACCCATTGGAGGACTAAATCCTGCTACTGCTCCTGTTCCTGATTCTTCTTCAATATCACCAATGTGAGTTATTTGAAATTTTTTTACATACCAACCACGGCCGTCTTTATCTCCGATCCATCCTCTTCTTCCATCCCACTGAGAAAGAGTAAATACTTCATTACTTTCAGCATAAGGTGGTTTTAATCTTACTTTATCACCATTTTTAAATTCTTCTTCATTTCCAATTTCTTCTTTTAAATCTGGAATATCCATTTCATCAGCAGTAATAAGATTATTCCTATCAGGATTTGTGGTTTTACTCAAAATAGCTGGTTTTCCATTAAACATTCCTACAGCACAACAATAAGCATTACCACGAGTTTTAAACTGCCATACACCTTTATCATCTTCTTCTTCTCCAAAAATATCCCAATAATTTCTAGCAATTTTACTAGCCGTATCATAATCAACTCCTGGTCCTAATTTAATAACGCCCCGTGGCACGAAAATACCTTCCGGTTCATATTGTTTATCTACTTCATCGTCTTCTGCAGATTCTTCTACATTTACAGCACCAAAAAAATCAGGAGATTTATCTTTGTTAGCAATCATTTCATTGACTTTCAAAGATTTAACTTCTTTTATTATATGTTTTAAAAGAACCTTAAGTTCTGATTTTTTCATTCTATTTTCTCACAATCCAGTTATATAATAGTTATTTATTTATAGTATCTTTTATAGATTTAATTAATTCATAAGAAAGTAATACTGTCATAATAATACCATCCTTAACAACTTTACTCGGTTTTATACGACCAAGTTGATGTATAACTTCATTAATTTTAATTTTAACTACCTCGGAATCCTTTATCTTTGTATTGAGTTCAGTAAGTTGTGCCTTAACGTCACCAATTTTTTCACAAATAAAGGTGCCAAGAGAGTTAGTATTGGAAATATTATTAATATATTCTCTCAATACGGATTTTTGATCATCATCAAGTGATTTGTATTTTTTATTAAGACCATCAACTAACAATCTATATGAAAGTAAACGAATCTCTTCGCTTTGTTGTTCATAAAACTTAAGTAAATTTTCTTCCTCACTTGGCGATTTCTTTCTATCAGATACGTGTTCAACTAAGTATGTCTTAGCTTTATATATTTCCCTAACGTCAAATTTAACATCTTTTGAAGTAGCATCCTCGAAGAGTTTAAATATGGAAGCTAACGTCTTATAATTTCGAATGTTGGATTTTAAAAACTCATCAATTGGATATGTCTCTTTTATTTCCTTGATAAGTTGATATTTTTCTCTCAAAAGTTTAGCATCACTAAGTTTCTTTCGTTGTTCAAGTATAACTGATAAAAATCGTTCTGCGAAGGTCGTATCCTTGACCTTTTCGTTTAAAATAAAATTATAAAGTCGCCATTCCTTCCCCAGTTCTGTATTTTCTTTGAAATATTTGAAGAGAATTTCTTTGGCTTTGGAATCATCGGTTCCGGCAATAATATCAGCTGTAATTTGACGCGTTAATAGCTCAAATAAAATGCCGGTATTTCTAAATTTAGAATGGCGCTTTTTCTTGATAGACATAAATTTAATTCTTCTATTTTATAAATATGATATATATACGTCAAAATATATTATTTCAATTATTCATCTATTAGAATTTCTGGATCCATAATAGACTTGTTTCCATTGGTTTCCTTAATTAAATTTTTCTTTTCACTTCCCTTTTTTGACAGATAAGCATCTAGACTTTTGATTACATTTCCTTTTTTCATTGTAGCCACTCTTTTTTTATTCTCTTCCTTTTTCTTAGCCTCATCTATTGATAATGGAGATTTTTTAGAAAATTTATGAGTTATAGCACTACCAGGACGAGGTTTACTATTATTTTCTATATTTCCTAGAGGATCTTCTCCAAACGGATAATCTGCTCTAGCATCTTTTTCTCCACTTTGATCACGGTTTCTTTTATATTCTTCTGAGTGATCATCATTACTTTCCTCTACAGGATTTTCTATTACAACTTCTTTATCTTCATTTTTTTCAGTTTCCATAATTGGTGGGCCGCCTAGTCCTCCTAATTCTCCACCAGGACCACCCAATTCAGATCCACCGATTCCCCCACCGCCGACCAAACCTCCACCTCCACCTAGACCTCCACCTCCTAAACCTAAATCTCCTCCACCACCCATACCCGGTTGAGCGTTAGGATTTGGATTGATCTTCTTGAACGGTTGAGCAGGATCATTACCTTCTTCCTCAATAGAACGAAAACGGTAAAGTTGCTTAGAATCATCCACAATTTCATCTCTAAGACCTTCAACATCGTCTTCTGATAAATTAAATACATTTTTATATACCCATTCCTTCGGAAAGAGTTTGATTTCCATCATACGAGAAGCAACCTCAACTTTATTACTCCAAACCTCAATCTTCTCTTTTTCAAAGATGGTCGATGGATTAGTAAGTTCTAGTTTAAAATTAACCAATGATTCATCCCTATATCCTTGGGCATATAAATGAACTATAGCAATTTTTTCTAATTCAGAAATGAGGATTCTTTGAACACGTTGAATTGTACGAGCAAAGCGAACGTCTTCTGAATTATGTATTATAACTCCTGCCGAAGTAGCAAAATTATGATAATTTTTAATAGTTATATCACAAGTATCTCTTTTTTCAGATAACCGTTCAATTTTTATTACTTTATGATTTTTTACATATTTTTTAGAAAAATCTCTTATAGAGTTATAACCGTTTTCATAAATCAATTTATGTATATATGCTTTTCCACATTCCAGAGATTTGGATACTAATTTTGTATTATATCCATTTTCAGTAGAAAATTGAACTAAATCAATAAATGTTGGTAATGGGTTATTAAATCCTTTAGATTTCCTAAATGCTTCCACCATTAATGAAGATTTTTTATATTTTTTATTATTTTCTCTCAATAATTCTTTTCTATTACCACTATCTTTTTTCCATTTATTTTTACACATTTCAGACCATTCTATAGAATTAAACTTATATTGAGCAAGATTTTTCTTTAACCGCTCTTTTTCCTCTGGATTATTATTTATATAATTTATTCTTTCTAAAGATTTTTTCTTTCTAAACTCATCAGATTTTTTGTAAGCAATAGCTTCTGGAGAACAAAAAGTTTCATATGTATGATCTTTGTGAATATTTCTATGCTCAAGAAAAGTTAATCTTTTAAGATTTGGTGGGGAATTATCACTTCGCGAAAAATTATCATGGTGTACAATTACTAAATCATTTCTATTAAACTTAGTTTTATTTTTAATATGTGGTTGAATAAGTTTTCCATTAATATGATCATCAATACGTTTATGAGTCCATTCCCATTTTTCCGTAGCAGGATTATAAATCTGTTCATAATCTGATTTTCCATACATTAATTTATTTCTCTTATATAATGGCATCAAAGATTGTCCTTCGGTAAGATCTTTCGCTTCAATCCATTTTCCATCTCTAGTCATAAAATTATGATCAGGAGTACAATCAATATATTCATTGTTATCAAGATGAACTCTAATAATATCAGTATTCATTCTTGTATAACCAGCCCATTCTATTTCTCCCGGAACAATATTTTTTGTGGTTTCATCTATAGAATATACATAATTTTTAATACCAATTTCATAATCTTTAATTAATTCTTCAACAGTCTTGGTTATTCCACTTAATAAAGGTATTTTTGTTTCAGGAACAATGCATGCAAGCGTGGCTTTTCCACTTAGCTCAGATTCGTACCCTAAAAAGGCCTTTGGTATCTTTAAAGCAGCCATCATTTTATTACGAATGTATTCTACATCATCAATACCAGTCCATTCAATACCACTTAATGTTTCAATTGATGTTCCACTATCAGTACCACGAACTGGCAAATAAAAATCCTCAACCATATTTTGTAAATTAAATCGAAGATTATAATCACCTGTATTTTGATCTACATAAGGAACTTTTTTAGTTTTAGAAATCATTTTTTCCATAAATGAATCAACATCTTGTGGAGGAATATTACCAATATCAATTTTGAAAATACGTCTTTCAGGAGCACGCATAATACGATTTATAAGCATCGCGTCTTCCAAAAGTGAATTATGTACAACCACGCCATTAGCAATAAAATTATGGTTATCTGATTCTACCATTATATCATAAACTGAAGAATTTTCTTCATAAGTTTCAATTGATAAAATTCTCTCAAAATCTAAATCATATTCTTGATTAAAATTAATATATAATTTATATGTAGGGAATCTATGAATACCCAGTTCATCAATAGTTTCTTCTGGTTTATAACATTTTACTTCATTACACATTATTCCCGATTGTTGACATAAATGTTTTAATTGAGTAATCATTTCTTTATTAGATAAACCTATTACCGACCATTTCCAAGAACCATCAGCATCAAATAATCCCTTTATAAATTCTTTCTTATTTTGTTTAGATAAATTAAATACCCATTCTGGAATTCTCTTATTTCTAAATCCTGTTAAATAACCAGCGGTTTCCATTATGTATTTTAATTCTTTACTATAAGTTAAAGTACATCCTGGATGCGTATCATTATTTTTTGGATATGTTACGCAAATAGAATCTGAGTATTTTTTAATAATAGAAGTATATTTTTCATTTATTTCGCTATAAATACCATTAGCAAATCCAAGTCCATTTTTAGTTGTCCAACCATCACCCAACATAAAACCAAAAAATCTTATAAAATTTTCATCTAATGTAAATGTAAAATCTTTATTAACGAAAGAAGGATTTTTGGAATTTTTGATATGTAAAAAATACATTTCGTTGGTTATCTTAAATTCCTTTTGAACATCAACAAAAATATTAAATGGTAATGATTTATCACCCATTAAAAAAGCATGTACTTGTTTATAAGGATGATTTTTTATAGTAGATTTAATTCGGTTAATAATACCAACTTTATTATAATTTTTAATATACTCAATTCCAATATTATTAAGTTTAGCATAATACAATTTTGGATTTAATTTGATAGTATAATCTTTATTATCTGATTCTATTGTCGGTAAAACCAAACAATCCCCATTCTTTTTATTTACAATTAAATCTTTAGCTTTTTTATACAAATAATTTCCATCACTATTTTTTACTAAAACATCATGGGTTTCAGTTAAATGTAAAACTCTATGTTTGGTTTTAACTTCCAATGTTTTTTTATTTCCAGTTTTTACACAATTTATAACCTTTGTTGGTTCAACCACGCATTTTTCGTAATTATAAGAATATACAACTGTATTCGGTTTAATATCTTTTATTTTTTGATATCCAATATTTGTCCATATTTCCGAATTTTGATGTAAACAAAGTTGCTTCCATACCCTACGGCCGCCCTCGATCATTGAATTGTGAACTATTATACCATTTGCAATGAAATTAGAATTTAACGATTCTACTTGAATATCATATGTTTCTTTTTCTCCTCTATCTTCTATTTTTCTAACAGGTTCTAAAAATATATTTTTATTATCAATAAAATTATACTTTTCCATTTGTTGCTTTTCATCCGCATCAAAATAATAATTAAAAGAATATTCTCCGTGCTTATTACATTTTATTCCACGAATTTCTACCTCTTCTATTTTATCATTTTCTTTTGGATTTGATGATTTTATATTATTTAACTGAACTAATTTCTTAAAATCATAAATTAAATCTTTGTTACATAACATTATAGAATAACATTTTGCCCATTCATCTTCATGTGTCCAGCCATCAGCATTTCCCAACCCAATTATAAAAGCGTTTTGAATTTCATTATTTGATTCAAATACCCACGAAGGAATTCTTTTTTCTTTAGCATTATCACCAAATCCCATATTTTTTAATATTTTATATAATCTTTTAGAATATAAAATAGCGGTTCTAGACTTGCCGCCATGAAATGTGATATTAGCTTTTTTTCCAGCATATTTTTCTAATATTGACAAATATCTTTTATTCTGTTCTTCATCGACACCAAGAGAAAAACATACTCTATAATTTGCAGATATACCATTTTTATTAGGATAATATTTAGCCCAACCATCACCTACCATAAATCCAAAAAATTCAGCAAATTCATTATCTATCACATCTGGAATTTCATCCTTTTCTGGAACAAAAATAGGACAAGTAATTTGTTTATTATCTAATATATTTTTATCAATTAAAATGGTTTCTTTTGATTTTTTATTTTTATTAGAATTTATTACTAATAAATCACCGATTTTAATATTCTCTGCAATTTTATATTCTAAATTTTTATTTTCGGTATTAAAAACTAAAAATCTATGATTTTTACTGGAATCCACAAAATTGTGTTGAGTAGATATTCTAATGATTTCTTTTGTTCCAGAACAAATTTTATTTACAACCTTAGTTAATTCAAAATTTTTAGTTTTTGTATTAAAAGACCACACGAATTCTCCTATATCTAAATCCTTTATATATTTCGAACCAAACTCTGTATCAATATGTGTAGTAGATACTAAACACTTCCCATAGGGTAAGAAATTGCTGTCGCTCAGCAATCTAAAATGAGCACACTCAAAGGATTCAAGAGTTTCTACTTGTGAAGTATCGGTAGGACGAATTTGAAATTTTACGTAATTTTTATTAAGAGGATCTGTATTTTCGAGACGTTCAACATTATAAGCAGAGATTGGTTCTATTTGATAAACACCATATTCTGGTGAAATATACAATCTCATAAAAAAATCACCATATTTACATGTATTTCTAGTCCATGACCAAAGATTATGTTCAATATTTAATACGTCATAAAAAAGATTAGTTAAAATACCTTTAATATTATCATCTTCAGCATTAACCACTAATACTTTACCCATTTCGTTAATCGTGAGACAATTATGGGTAAAAAGTTTAGAACCATCTTGAGTTTCTATAGCATAAAGATGAGTAGAATTTCCAACATTTACTAAATCATAAGCATTATACTCCCCATCTTCTTGAATTGATACTACACGATGATTATTTGAATTAATTAAATCTTTTATTCCTTTATATCCTTTAGATCTTATATACCACCAAAGTTGTTTATTTGTTAAATTATATTTACTAGATACTATTGATAAATTTCTTAAAATATTATTTCCACATTTAAGTTCTTCTAAAGCTAAGTTTTTAATATCAATAATAGGAATAGTTATACTATTTTCAAAAACATTTTTTAATTGATATATTCTATAAATATTATATTTTTTACATATTTGATTATTTATATCATTTCTATCTTTTCTACTAATATTATATTTTTTCCCTAAATCGACCGATTTTAATCCATTTATAATATCATTTTCATATTCATTGATATTTATTTTGTTTATTGAATTGAAATTCTTCCATCTACCATTTTTATTCCCAGAAAGTTTTTCTCCATACCCAAACATTCCATTTTTTAATCCATTTAAACCATACATTTCTTTTCGTTCTAATTCTGTCATATTAGATATGAAGTTATTCATAAACGCTTTTTGTCTAACAGATACAAATTTTCGTTTTTCTTCTGTCCAATATTTACGATGTCCTTCTCTCGTTTTTTCTTTATATTCATGAGTTCTAGAATCATCTGCCCATAATTCTTTATTAAATTGAGAATGAACTAATCTATGCTCTTTATAAGTCATCCACTGTAATACAGATGGATCATTATTTTTTTTGTTAAATGAAGAATGGTGAATAACTTTGTCTTCAGATAATATTTTATTTCTACATTCAATTAGTTCTGGAATATAATTAGCCACAATTCTATGAGTATATTTCCATTTTCCATTTTCTAATAACATTTCATACCCATTCATAAACTTATTTGTAGAAAGAGTAGTTCTAAACACTTTTAAAGAAGTTCCGTGTTCTAATTTATCGGTAGTTATAATTGTTCCATCTGATTTTACCCATTGATGATTAGCCGTACATTTTATTTCGGTTCCGTCATCTAATAAAACTTTTAACATTTTCTTTTTTCCATTTAATGCTACTTTTTCACATTTAGAAGGAATAAATCTTCCATTTTCATCAATAGAATACACCCAAAAATCTTTTCGGTTCTGTAAATAAAGATCTGAAATTTTTATTTTTTCTCCGTTTAATAGTGGGATAATGGTGTCTCCATGAACACACTCATCTGAATAAATATCCAATGCACTAGCGATGATGGGATCAAGGTCCATTGTGTCGTAATCTCTAAACAAATCAATTCTCGCAGCTTGATAGGCTAGTGAAAAGTCTCTGGTATAAGCATTATAAGAAGTTGAACGGACACGATTAAAACGATCACGAAGACTGTTTCTGTCTGTCGCATACATTAAATCACTGGTGTCTTTAACTTTTAATTTTTTTCCACCAACATTTCTAACTACTACGCCTGCAGAAAACAACTTTTTTAGACGAGCGAATAAAGATTTTTGTTTTACATCGATTTCGTCGCCATTTATTCCTGAGCTTGGTCTGATAATGTCGTTATTCATAATAATAAGTATATGTAGAGATGTGGTTTATTTAAGTAACCACACTAATGATTCAACATCTCCAGGTCTTCCACCAGTTTTCATAGTCCATTGAGCCTGTCCTGATGTCATAGATGCAGCAGTATATATTGGTGTGTTAGTATTATCTGATTTCTTAACACTAATGTTATCTATCATATTTCTTGTAAGAATGATACCCTCCTGTCTTAATCTTATAGCTGTATCTCGTACCCACAATCCCAAACTCAAAGCTATAGTTAAATCATCATTACAGTTCTTAGATGCTTGAGCTTTTCCATTATCCCAAACAAATGTTTTAAGTTCATTAATTGTCCTAACCGAATGAATATCTACTACTCTTTCACGAAAATATGCTTCTAATTTTGAAATAAGAAGAGGTCTTGTGCTAAGAGTTGTAGTAAATCCGGGTTTTAATTTCTTTTCTTCAGCATAATATCTACTAGTAATCCGCCGTTGAACTTCTACTACTTTAAGATCCAAACTACTATAAAAAGTATTTTTATATTCTCTATCTATAATACGTTGTAATACAGCAGGTCCCAAACCATTATATTCTACAATAAGAAGAGCATCATTATATTCTGTAGATAAATTAACCAAAACATCACCAAATTCCTTTGGTGTTATTTGTTGATGAAACTCAGCAACTTGTTCTAAAGTTTCTAGATTTAATACGTGAGCAGCAGAATAATCAGATCCGTCACCACGAGCTGGATCTGCGGAAATTATGTAGCTTTTTTCTTCTTTTGGTAATTCCCATATCCATAAAAAGTTAGAATATCTTAATTCTATGGGATCTTTAATTCCCATTTCAGGTCGATTTGGTATATTTCTTTCTTCATATTCACGAAGAGTAAGTAAATCAATTACACTTGTACCGGAAGTCAAGAAATCTGTGTCGCATTCTTGGGCAGCTTGTCTAGCACCCATATTTTTTGTTTGTAAATCTCTCCATTTTTTATCTCGTTTTGGGTGAAGATTCCAAGGCAATCGAAGTATTTTAAAATCGTTTTTACCTTTTTCAGCATCAACCCACATCTTATGGAACCAATTTCCAACTCCAGAAGGAGTTGAAAGAACGATAGCAGATCCGCCGGTAGATAATGTGTTAAAAGATGAAGTCCAAATTTCATCAGCACAGTCAATAAAAGCAGCTTCATCAAGAACCAATAAACTAACAGCTTTAGAACGTCCGGCGTCTGTTGAAGATGAAGTAGCTTGAATTTGTGAACCGTTTTTAAGACGTAAAGATAAACGATTATCTTCTGTAGCTATTACCTTTAACCACGAGGGAAGATGATCATTAGCAAATCTAACTTTAGTAATAATTTCTTTTGAAACTTCTTGTTTAATAGAAATAATAAGAATACTTTTATCACTATTGAATATCATTTGCCAAAGAGAATAAGCAGCAACTAACGTAGTGATACCCATCTGTCTTGATTTAAGAATGAGAAGAAATCTATCTTCGTGATATCGTTTTAATGTATCTTCCTGAAAAGGATAAAGATCAAATGGAACAGTACCTCCTTCATTTGGATTTTGAATCTTAACATATTTTCTTATAAAGTATATGGGATCTACCATACACTTTTTAGTTTCTTCGAAAATATATTTTCTTAAATCTTTTTCATTTCCCATATTTAGTCGTAACCTCTTTTTCTAATTCCTCAATTAATTTATTAACTTTTTCTAAATCTAATTCGGCTTCTTTAAGTAACTTTTTATTTTGAGAACCCGTCCATGTAGTAATATCTCCATTAGCGTGAACCATCTCAATTTTTGAATTGTCTTTTTTTAAATAATCAATGGTTTCTATGACATTTTTTCTAAATTCTTTTGCTACAGAAAGTTTATTTTTAAGCATTTTTTCTTCTGTATAATTTTTAAATGTTCCATCAAATACCATTCTTGTTTCTTCTGCTTGAACACAATCACAACACATACCGGTTTTAGAGAAAAATTTTTCATCGAGTCTATTTCCTAACATACCAACATTAAATCCACATACAGAACACTTTCTTTTGGTAAATTCTCTTATTAAATTAGCCTGTTCATTTATTCTTATTTTGACCCCATTTTCCATTTTCCATTTAATATTATTTATATCTGTCCAAGAAGTTCCTTCTTTATGTCGAATTTTTGGTCCTTCATAACCAATCTGTACAAATGCATTATCTCCATCAACTATACGTTTAATAATTTCTATATTATATTTTCTTCGAGCCATAACTTTAATTTTCCTTTCTCAAACAAATTTTTTATACTCCATCATCCATATAATTTATATATTGTTGTACATATTGTTACAATAATTATAGTTCATGGATCATCATGTTTAACATTCGGAAGACCAGCGCCGTCAAGAGTAAAATATATATGTCTGTTATATATTGTTACTAATGATTGTTTTGTTCCTATAGGATTATTAGTACCACTAGGATCTATACTAAATGAACCAGTAGATAAATAAATATATTTATCATCATGTCGTAAATCGGCAATTTGTGTGGTAGCAAGTCTTCCACTATTAGAACTCAATCCCAATTTTGTTACAAATCTACTAGAACTTATTTCGTCGGTCGGCCTCTGTATCATTTCAGGAATGTAAAGTTGTCCTACACTAATTATTATACTTCCTGCTGTATCCGTTATAGTTCCAGTAACAGTTAAATCACCAACAATATTAGTGCTTCCAGAAGTGCTACCAGGAATATATGGAATTAATGAACTTCCTGATGGATCGAAATTTTGAAGAATATTTAAATCGGAATATACTAGATTATGATTGATATCAAATAATTCTGATTTAATAACAAAAGTTTCATTTGCTACGCTTATTGACCAAGGAACTCTTGTTGTAAATACATCAGGAGAAAAACCATCATCTCCATATACTCTAAAAGATATATTTTTTAAATATGGTTTACATTTATAAGGAACAATAACCATCGTTCCATATAAATCATTTTTCGGAGTAAAAAAGAAATATTGTTTATCAAAATTACTTAATATACCCACTTTATTAGCAACTATTGTTCCTAATAATATTCCGTGTTTGTTATTATAATTTGAATGAAGAGCAGCCTCAGGAACAGAACTAGTTAAATAAAATTTAAGTGAAGCATCAACGGAAGTGGATTCTTTTTCTATAGATGTATCCACCTGTAAAATATATTGAACTCCCGATTTCAATTCTAAAAAGTTTGAATCATAAGCAGATCCAGACGTAGCATTAAATTGATAAGAATTATAAGGCACATAAATGGCATTTCTATTACTACTAACAGAATCATTTTTTACAATAGCATATTCATTTCCATCCCACATACTGTAAGTTGTGGCAGTTAAATGACATGAATCTATAAAATTACTTGGAGAGTGTGACATTCCTACATATTGACTACTCGTAAACCAATATCTACCTATATGTTCATCGTTATAAAATTTTCCTAATAATTCATAAAATTTATTTTGTGTTAAATTATCTCTGAGTAATTCATTTACAAACAAAGGTTCATCCGAAATTATAGAATAATCTGCATTAGAAACCAAACTTTTACGATATAATTTATGACGAGCAAGAAATCCAGTAAATGTTCTGATATTTCTATAAGTTAGATCAGCATAAGATTGTTTTACTATAAAAGAAACACCACCTATAGCCGAAGTTTGATAACTTGATGTTTCATTATTATAAGAAATATAAGGATATGTTATATTAAAATTTGTATCATTAATATTTGTTAGAATTATATTATTTTTTGTATCACTATAATAATAAGGATCTTGAAATTTAGCTGTTTTATTATCCACTATCTCCGAAATAATAAAAGAAGCCGTTCTTACTGTTGGTATAATATATGCGTTAGAATAAGGAACTTGGATGGTATTAATATATAACGTAACTGTAGATCCAATCATTTGAGAATTAAAAGCATCTTTATCATTTACAGGATTTGATGGTATAACTGGATATGTACAAACTAATCTATAATCTACATTTATATTTCTTCGATTTATTGAAGGTAAAATCGTATCCTTGGGAGGATCTACTGATATACCGTATCCTCCTCCATTAAATACTATAGTTTCTTTTAATGTAGAAGTAACATTACTACTTATAACAGGAACCAAAATAGAATCAATTTCTATAGTTGGTCTGGCATAAAAACGAACTTTGGATGAATTTTGAAGAGTTTTATCGATGGTGATGTTTTGCTGCCATTTTACTGTTCTTCCATCAATTAAAGTTCCAAAACATATTAATTTACCAATACCATCTGACGTATCATTATATACATGAATAGATAAAACAAATGATGTTGCCTCTTTATAAGCATATGTTCTAGCCGCTTCATCTGTAACCTTGGCCATTTCAATATAGAGATTATTTCCAGCAGAATCTATACATTCTACAATAATCTCTGAACCTGTTTTAAGGAAGGAGGAACCATTTAAGGCAAAAGCGTTTCTACCGGCCGTAAATTTTGGATTGAACTCGCTGATTATAAAATACCGCGATAAATACTGAGTATCATTTACATCTGCTCGACGAGTCAATAAACCATAATAAATTCCTTTACGTCCAAAACTATCTAATAAATTCAATGACATATGTTATAAATACATATGGTAATATAGTTTTAACTGTTTAAATATGATACAGCAGATTCCATTAAAAGATTACATTTGTGGCATAGAATAATTTATAATTAAGAGAAATGTCTAACAAAATTAAATATATTGTATTTTTGAAAATCCATCTTTTTTAGTTATCTCTATATTATCATTAGATATATCCTTAATAGAATCAATATGCGACACTATGATAATATAATCGAAAAAAGTTTTCAGATATGAAAAAAATGTACTCATAGATGATAAATTTTCAGCATCTAAAACTCCACATGGTTCATCAAGGGCAAGAAAATTAGAACGCGGCAAATTACTCAGGCTAATTAGGGCCACACGAATTGCTGTTGATAAAATAAACTGTTCCATCCCACTTCCAAGACTCATAAGCCATCGTCTTTCATCATATACAATGTAAGGAATGATATTCTTACCATCGACATCAAATTTAGCGTGAAATTCTACAATTTGACTTAAAATACTATTAACTTCATTCTCAATGGCTGGTACCGCAGAACAAATAATTTCATAAGGAATTCCGTCTCGGCAAATAGATTGAACATAAAGATCATACGCTTTATATTGTTTTTCAACTTCTTTAACTTTAGAAATTTTATTTGTTAACTCTTCAATTTTAGAATGTAAAACGGAAGTTTTACCAATAAGAGTTCTAAGTAATTGATTTTGTTTATTTTCTTCATACGCAACCATAGACCATTTATTTTCTAATATATTACCAATCCTTTTAACTTCTATGTTATTAATAATGGATTCTTTATGATTATTAAATTCCACCAATTTCTTTTCAAATGATTCTAATAATATCTTCTTATTATCACGAGTTTTGATAGAATCCTCTTGTCTCTTAGTATATCCTAAATATTTTTCCTGAATATTCATTCTCTCTTTTAAAAGAAAATTATATGTTTTATTTTCTTCTTCGACCCATTTAATATCATCTATTTTCTTAATTGTGTTATTTTTACGTGTAACCAATTCTTCTATAATAGGTTTATATGTAATAAGACGTTCATTCGATTTAGTTGCTTCAATAGAAATATTGTCAGCATTTTTTACACAAAATCCACAATTAGGATCAAATTGATAATTCTCCAATCGACCTGCCTTTTCTTTAAAAATTTTCGCTTCTGCTACTTTCTGTGATAATTCGATTTCTATTTGATTTTTCTCAACATTTAATTTTTGGTATTGTTCATACAACTTAAAAATATTCTTATCTTCTATTTTTTTAATTTTATTTCTAATATCAATCATAATATTATCACATTCCTTCATTTCTTTTTGTAAAGAATCTAAGGTTGATTGATATTGTAAAATTAAATGTTTATTTGATTCGATATCTTCTATAATATCTTTTTCTGATAAATTAGAAATTCCTTCTATTTTTATTAATTTAGCATTATTTTCAGTTACCAAACGTTGTAATTGTTCCTTTTTATCACATACAATTTTAAAGTTTTCATTCTCAATTTTAAAAAGCAATTCTACTTGAGATAAAGCATCAGAATTTGTTTTTAAATCTTCCTCAAAATCTTCATTTTTATACACACGAAGAATGGAAATAATTTCATTCAATTTAGAATTGGCTTCTTCATGAAGAATATCAAAAACATTAAGACCTAAAAATTGTGCCAGTAAATCTTTTCGTCCTGAATCTCCAATATCAATAAATGAAGTTTCATATTTACCAGATCGTTGAACACTTAAACTGGTTAAAAGAAAATCTTCATAAGTGCCTACATAATTACGTATGGTAGAATTAGTATCTACTCTCTCCACTCCGGTAAGATTTTCTTCAACTCCATTTATCATTCTCCAAAATTTAACGTTAACCTTAACGTTGCCTTTTTTATCCATTTTACCAACTCTTTCGATGAAATAATGGATTTCGTTAATGTTAATCTCCAATTGTGCTCGACAACTCATTTTTTGATCATTGATAATATTATTGGTTTTAAAATCTCGTTCACATTTATCAAAAATACACCACGATAAAGAACTCATAATACTACTTTTTCCTAAAGCATTTTTACCAAATATACCAACTAATCCATTCATTTTTGTAAAATCTATTATATTATTTTCTCCATAACTAAATAAATTATCCCATTCAAATTTAATAGGATTCCAACGAATATTTTTTGCTATATTATCGGTTTTTACTTCGTCATTAGTCTTATTATTAATATCAATTACTGTTTTAATCAATTCTTCATCTTTAATACCAAGTTTATTATTAAGATATTCTGTAATAAGTTTAATTTGATGTTCTTTATTTTTTATATCACCACGAATTAAATTTTCAGTTAAAGTTGTTTGTCTTTTTTCTTCATCCTTAACATTTTCTCTCGTATAAGTCGGTGGTTCTACAAATTCTGTAATTTCTTTTAATTTCTTTAAAACCTCTTTTGTTTCGGTTGGTAAAGTCTCATATAAAGATAATCTGATTCTTGATTTCTTGGGTATATCAGAAAGATCAGTTTTAATCTTTCCTTCATCAACTTTAATCGTAAAATAACCATAATCATTTGGTATTTCTATGTGTTGATATGATTTTTCTTTAAGATTCCATAATGTATAACCATGTCCTTTTAAAGATTCTCCGTGATTTTGTTGGCATAAAGAGCCACAATATCGAATATATGGTTTATTTTGATCAAAATCATATTCTTGAAGAGTCTGTTGGAGGTGTATATCGCCAAGCATGCAAATTTCGTGTCCATCAAACATTGAAAGAGGCATTGATTTATCAGATATTTTAAATCCTAAATCTGTAATTGCACCATCAACTTGTCCGTGATATAAACAAATAAAATATTCATATTGATTTCTATAAATTGATGGTATATCTTTACCTTTCAAATATTTCTCCGATTCATCAAATATACTATAATTATTTATACAAATATTACCTAATCCATATAAACCACTTTCTTTTAAATAAAATAAATTTGGATGATTAATTGCCTCAACAATTGGACTTAATGGATCTAATCTATGTTTATTGGCTAAATTTAAGTCGTGATTACCAGCAATTAAAATTGTAGGTCTTAAATCTGATAAACAACATAAAAACTCTTTTGCTAATTGAATACATTCCGCGGTTAAATCTAATTTTGAGTGAAATAAATCTCCACAAAAACAAATTAACGTTTCTTTCGGAGTTTCTTTTACTAAATAAAATAATCTTTGAAATACTTCACGAAATTCATCGTGACGTTTTAAAAGCCTAATATGGCAATCCGCAATTTGAATAACAAAATCTATATTTTTAATTTTTGTATCTAATATCTTTATCATAACTTATTTTGTTTTATTCTATAAAATTTACACCTGAATTATAATCAATCATAATATTTTTTTTCTCTTCCAACAAAATAAAATTACATTTAAGATAATTTTTTATTTCATTTGTTCTATTTAAATCTTTTTTCTTTATATTTCCATCTTTATCATAATGGTGATGATTATTTTCAAAATATTCTATTACTATATTTTTTTCTTTATCATAACCATCAACCCAATAACCTAATTCCTTAATATAATATTCTCCGCCATTCATTGCATGCTGAAAATTATATCCATTTTTCTTTCCATATTCATCTATCAACTTACAAGCATTTATATTAAAATTAGGTTTTAATTGATGTCCACCATTTTTAATTTTTTCTACTCTTTTTATATGAGATAATCTAACTTTTCTTTTGTGTTCTTCAGATAATGGTTTATGATTTCCATAATTTGGATTTTTTTCTCCGTTCCAACGGCCAGTTCTAATGGCTAATATTTTCATTTTTTTAATAGTTTCGTCTGAATAAGGATTTTTTTTCCCTTTATTCCAGGCATCTAATCCATAGGTTGGACTTAATGAACCAGACATTCCATACATTGGATGTAAAGAACCAATCCTTCCATAACAAGGATTATTTTCTCCTTTATTCTTTTCAGAAAGTTTTTTTCTTGTTTCATTAGATGGGTGTCTTCCTAGCATTCTTTCTCTTTGTTTTTGCTTTTGATCTTCAGATATTTTTTGTCCTTTATGACAAAGAGATGAAGCACACGATTTACAAATATAAGGTTCTTTTGATTCTTTATAATATCTGTAATTTAAAAATGTGTGAATATATCCACATTTAATACATTTTTTATCCAACGTTCCTTTATATCCCCTTCGCCTTGACGCACAGGCCCTACAGGTTCTATTATACTTGATACTTTCATTATATTGACCAACAGATTTATATTCTATTACTTTATTACATTGTGGGCATATCTTTATCATATATCTAATTATCCTTCAACAATAAATATAAATCATTTACAATTTATTCTCATTTTTTCTTTAATTATAAAGGAAAAATCTACTTTTTTAGCATCTTTTATCAACTTATTCATTTCTATAAACCCAATTTCATTCGGATCTTTTTTTGTTAATTTTACAAATTTTATATTATTTAATCCCAATTTTAAAAATTCTTCACAAATACGAATAGAATCTCTTTCAGCATCTTTATCTAAACAAACATTAACAGAAACATTAGTTTGTATTAAACGTTCTAATAAAGAATCTGATATGGTTTTTCCAAATAAAGGAATAGAATTATTTCTTATAGTTATCGCATTAAATGGAGATTCTACAATAGTCACCGGTTCATTCCAATTTATAAAAACCTCAAAACCAACAATATCTTTTGTCCAAGGAGAAAGCATATATTTAAACGGTGATTCTCCAGAAAAATCTCGTGCTGAGAAAAAATTTAAATTTCCATCTTTATCGTAAGAAGGAATTATAATACGTTTAGCATATTCTCCCCATTCACAATAACCGATATTATATCTTATAACGTCATTTTTTGTAACCCCCCGTTCATTTAGATAATACCAAGCATTTCCATATAAAAATGAATCGGATTTACATATCATTGATTTGAATTCTTTTGGAAGAACGTGAATTTCTTCAGGTTGAAACTCTTTTTTTTCACGATAAACGTTTCCAATTATCGAAAATAATTCTTCTATATACTGTTTTGGGGCATGAAGTTTAAAAAATAAACTTTTTAAAGTGGTACCTCGAGCATGACAAATCCAACAATGATAAGATCCAAAGTCTACACCATCAAGACAAATTTCAAGTTTAGGAACCTTTTTCTGTTCAAAACAAAAAGGACAATGTACCATAGCTTGAACATAATTACGAAGCTTTACATTTTGATTCAATACTCTACTAAGTAAAGAAACAAGTTTTTCCTGTTGTAGCATTATGGAGGTACAATATCAGAATTGATAGAAGAGTCAATTTTTTATAGGTTATTTATGCAAAACTGGATGATCGCCATGAAGTTCCGTTATAAACATATAATAAATTACTCGAACTATCAAAAGTCATTAAACCTTTTGTCGGGGTTAATACAGGAGAACCACTAATAACAGGAATAACCATTGTATTAGGAGCATATATTGAAGCAGTAATAACACTACAGGAGATATTACCATAAATATCCAGTATATTTACCGCTGTTGTTCCACCGATAGTTACTTTAACAGCATCTGCACCACCAGCAGCACCACCTATAACGCAGGTATTACTACTAGAAACTTTTGCGTTATAACCAATTGCAATACTTCTTTCAACATTAAGATTTGCATTCAATGTATCAGCATATGAACCAACGAAGGTGGTATAACTTCCGGTTTTTGCCTGATTTCCAGCAAATGATCCAACTTGAGTTGCATTAGTTGCATTAGTTGAATATTGCCCAGTAAATGCTCCAACTTGCACAGCATTGGTTGCTGTAGTTGAACCGCCGCCGACTGAATTTCCAATTTGAACGGCGTCAGTTGCATCAACGGCATTTTGTCCAGCAGATACTCCAATTTGAACTGCGTTGCTCGCAGTAGATGTATTAGCTCCTGCAAGTGCGCCCACTTGAACAGCATAATTAGCAATTGTTGTGTTTACTCCTGCCTGTATTCCTATTTGAACAGCGTTACTTGCCGTAGCAGAGTTATTTCCTGCTCCCCATCCAACTTGAACGGCTCCATCAGTCTTTTTGTTAGTAGTTGGCGGTGCATCGCCCGTTCCAATTTGCACCGTGTTTGTAGAAGTCACTCCCTCACTCATACCACCAATTGACGCTCCATCACGAACTATGAGAGTTACTGCATAAGAGGAAGATGATGCTAATATTGCGGAAGAAGCCCACGATGAAGATATAGAAAACGAAGATGTTCGTGAAAACGATGAAGTTATAGCAAACGAAGATGTGCCTGCTAAAGATGCGGTTTCTGCATATGAAGATGACGTTTCATAAATAATTTCGTAAGAAGCAGATATTGCTTGAGATGCTGTAATATTGACATTGATAACTGCTGAACCAGTTCCATTATATAGATAACCATCCTCGATAGTCACCAAAAATGGATATGTGTCTATTGGTCTTTTTCCTCTTAAATCTTTCATATATGGTATAAATAGTAAGAAGGAAGACTTAATTTAGTTTCTTATTACAAACTCTCTAAGATTATTATTTTCTATTTCTTATCCTAATATTAACGATTTCATTATAATAATTAACATCAAAAATAGCGTTTTTATCTATTATCTCCTTGGTTTCAAAATACGATAATAACATCTTAGATGGTTGGAACGATAAGATTTCAAAGGAAAAATTCTCTTTACCAAATTTGATTATGTCTTTATTAAGTTTATTACTACTTCCACAGTATATTTTCCAGTCACTCTCAATTAGATAACGTCGAGCATTTATCCTACCTTTTAAAGGTTTTCTTTTCTTTTTGTTTTGAAGAAGCTTTTTCCCTATATATTTTTTATCAATCAAAGTATTGGTTATTAAATAAATAAACCCAATCGAGTCGATTGGGATTTCTTGTGAGTTATTTGGATGTAATTTCCAATGTCCAAAATTCATAACTTATTTTTAAATCAATTATGGTTTATATTTTCGGTTACTCAAACCTTGAGAATCTACAAAATTTAATGCTTTAGCTTTAAATTCGGTAAGAAGAAAAGCCATCTTGGTTTTAAATCCAGAAGGCGTCCATTCGGATGATTGATAACTCGAATTACCAGCTTTTGATAAGGATGAATGCTTGCCAGAGGTTTCAATATCTTTAGCATCAAAAGCTCCACCAACGCGTTGAGTTTTATAACGACCTTCCAATGTTGTTTCTAATGAATCTCTTTCAATTGATGTTTGTGCGGGCATATGTTTATCTTTCTATTTATCTATAAATAGTATCAAAAACTAATAATCTTTGGAATATTTACTTTCCCATCTTTATATTCTTTCCAATTGGATTCCCAAATGTATTTTATATCATAACCAACATTTTTTAATTTCAAAAATTTTTCTACAGTTTCATTATATAATTTTCCAAAGGTCTTTTTACAACGTTTATTCAAATCATCTTTATTATATTTCCAAGGATTTCCGTGCCAATAATCTCCAAGAAATTCATATATTGTATTTGTTTTTGGATCTAAACCATCAACCTTTTTTTGAGATATACAAATTTGTCTATTGACATTATCAATTCCAATATAATCTAAAAATTCCATTTCTGGTTTAGAAATTCTATAACAAGAACATTTAGGACAACCAAACCCATACCAATGGCTACTAGGTTTTTGTGAAAATTCTCCGTGAGTTGGACAAAGTATAATAACATTAGTATTACTGTTTATATATACAACTCTACTATAATCATACTTTCTACCATGTATTAATCTTGATTTTTTAATAAAAATTTCATAATCAAAATTATAACGGCCATAACATATTGAACACCCTTGTCCATTTAAATGTGCATTTGGTTGTTGAAAAAATGGCCCGTGATTTGGACATATTATTTCAATTTTTTTATTGCTTTTCTCATAAATCACTTTACTATAATCATACTTTCTACCATGTATTAATCTTGATTTTTTTATGAAATCATTTGTATTACTTTGAATATTATTTTTTATATAATTGTTAGTTCTTAATCTAGCACAAACCGGACATCCCGCACCATTTAAATGATTATTTGGTGTTTGAGGAAACATCCCATGTAATTTACAAATTATTTTCACATTATTTTTATTACCCAAATAATTAACTAAAGAATAATCGTATTTATTTCCATGAATTTTAATTGATTTTTCTATAAACTCCTTTTTGGTAGATAGTTGTTTTTTTATTTTTTCAATTTTCCCACAATTTGGACAGTTATGGAAACGCAAATGACTATTTGGTAATTGTAAAAATGTTCCGTGTATGGGACATATTATAATTATATATTTATTACTTTTTTCATAAATAACACCGGAATAATCATACTTATCACTATGTATTTTCTTAGCTTTTTCTATAAATTGTTCAGTTGTTAATTTTCTTGGCATAATATCTTTCTAAATTTTTCTTTCTAATTTTCTTAGCATTTTTCCAGTAATACCGCATATATTTGTCTTTATTGGCCTGTTGTTTTTCTTCGTTGGTGATATATTTTTTCTTTCTTCCCATATTAATAAATAATATTCAGGTAGGAAAAAAGTGGAAAAATAATAATTTTAATTTGAGTTAGAAGTCTATTTTTAAAATAATGTTAAGAGGAAATATCCCACTATTCTTGATTGGTGAACCAAGCTTGCCCACAGCGACCAGATCAGTCCCGGAATAGAGTCCGACGCCAGAAATATATGGTGCAAGATAGCTACCCGTAGGATCTGCTTTAGACAATCTCCCATAATCTAAGAAATTTGTATTAATATTAGGAGCAACTCCCCTCATAGTTCTATCATTTAAAAAATCAAGAATTTGACTTAAAAATTTCTTTCTAGAATTTGGAGTCACATATGTTTCGTAATTCTTTTGGGTAAGACGATTTATGAAATATTTCCATAGAATATTCATATCATTAATATCTATTTTATTATCTTGATTAAAATCTAAATCGATATACAGATTATTATTTATATAAGAATAACTTGAAGTAAATAATGCTCCAGATCCATTCGGCCACTGAGAATTATACATATTATAGACTGACGCTTCTTCGTCAGTGGCAGTATTGATAATAGAAGAAGACCAATCTGTGCTAGGACCTAAAGCTTCAGTACTCTTATATTTCATATATTTTAAAAGAACATCACAATCTTGAAAATCAAATATTCCATTATTATTGATATCAAATGAAGATGTAGGTAATAAAATAGCTGTAGGATTTGTACTTACATTAAACTCTCCAACATCTACGGCACACACAATTTGTTTTTCGTAAATAACTTGTTTAGATTTAAAATTTAAATCATATTCATAATCATTATTATCTGCATTAACGAGTAACAATCCATCAAATGCTGAACCAGAAGACATAATAACTAATTTACCATTTCTATAAAATACATTACCAACATAAAAATTTTCTCTTAAATTTTTTAAATTATAGATATAAGTTTTTCCAGTCAAATCTCCTATTTGATCTAAATTTCCTGTAAAACTACCTGTGTTGGATGCTAAATCCATAATTCTACTTGATCCAGATATTAATAATGGAGCACCGATCATTATAAAACTATCAGAAATATCACACGAAAATCCATAATCACGATATGGTTGTAAAATTTTCTTTTTAACTTGATAAATATTAATAATCTGCCAATCTTTATTAGATGTATCAGGAATAAATGAACCGGTGGCTTGTTGCCATAAAACAAACTGACCATCTACAGAAACTTCTTCAGTCTGACCACAATAATTTGATTGAAATAAAGATCCACGAAGATAACATATAGTCGCTAGTTCTGAGTCAATTTTCGGAGAACCTGCTATAGCATAATTATTATATACGCCAACCGAAGTTCCTAGAGCATTATTATCTAAAATCTTTTCGTTTCCATAACTCTTTCTAGCTAAATAAAATCCCTTTCCAACATCAGGACAACGTTCAAAGAAATAAACAGATCCTTGTCGAAATACAGATGAACCACTATATTCATAAATATATCTGTCGGTTGGAGCACCAACCATTATGGTATCTTTATATATGCTAACAGATATTCCAAAACTATCAGCCGTATTTGTTGAACCAGATATAATTGGAAATGTATTATAAAATGTTAATGGATATATTGTTGTATTGTCTGGTAATAAAGTGTATGAATTTGCCCAATTATATCCGTTAAATTCGTATACATAAGCTTTAGAACCGGAGGGTCTGGCCGTACCAACTACCATACTAGCACTATAAGATCCTGTAGCTTTATTTAAACAGATACTCTTTCCAAAATTATCCCCCGTATTGATTTCTGATGGAGTAACAAGAGTTTGAAATAGCGACCAACTGGCCATAGCTCCTAACGTTTTTCGATACATATACACCAAACCTTTGCTACCAGATTCCGATGGAGATCCTATCGATAACCATTCATTATTAATTGAAACGGCATATCCAAATGATTCTACAACAGAAGTTGATGGAGTTTCAATTGTCATTAAATATGGATCGGTCCCAACTATTCCGGTGACTCTTATTTCATAAGGATATAAAGAAGTAGAATAAATTGTAGGAATTGTGATCGTTCCACCATCATTGGATGTTATTACTATATTAATAGAAATCCACGGATTTGTTATATCAGTAGTATCTCTTGATTCAAGTAAAACCTGAGAATATTGTTGATATGGAGGAACATATGCTACCACGTTGATTATTCCACTAGAAGTGGTATAACCAGTAATACTCACAGGAAGTCTATTAGCATATGGATCAATATCTAATCGAGATAAATCGTAAATGTCAACTTGACCAGAACCAGTAAAATAAAACGAAGAAGTTTCTGAGTTCTGAACAGAAGCAGTACTTGTAAAATAAGGACAACCAACAGCAAGATATGTTCCATTTAAATCAATACTATATCCATATCCATCTTCTGATGATGTATAATAAGCCGACCAATCTATAATAAGATTTTTATTAGCCGTTAAAGGACGTGAACCCGTAAGTTCAGTTTGTAAAATGTAATTGGGACCTTGAGGATTGATATTATTCTGTTCGGTAATCAAATATATATATTCATATGGACTGAGGTGTCTTGTTAAAAGAGTTTTCTTATCGTGGATATCAGTATTAATATTGTATTTATAAACCTCAATAGAACCTGTTCTCAGATAACTGGAAGAAGCATATTCGTAACGTAACGAACTAGGATTTGATACTGCTGCCCAATTGCCGTCACAGGCTACAGAATATCCATAGTAATCGTTTGTAATGGTTGTAATCATTATATATACATATCAAATTGTTTTGATTTTACTATTACATTGATACTGTATTAACCGTCATACCTTATTTTAATGTTATAAAACCACTCGGCAATTTAACAATTGGAGTGCCTTGTCTATGTGTTACTTGAGCAAGAGATCCCTCTTTACTCCACCCATCAATTTCATCCATATTATATGCACGCAAATTAAGTCGTTGAATCGATTTTGTTAATTCTATATCCTGATATCGGCACATTCCAGTAAAAAGATTATCGGCTAATATTTGTTCTACAGCATTTTTTGTATAATATTGACACGCACCAAACCAAATCCACCCCAAGCCAGTTTTTCTGAAATCGCCAGCTACATCACAATCTATAGGCATTTCAGGAAGAGTTTTTATCACAGAGTCCGGATCAATTTTTACAAGAATATCATAGGATGATTCTTCTATAAATTTACGTAAATATCTTTTAGTCCATTCTACATTATTTTTAATGGAATCAGAAACTTTCCACGATATTCCAAAATCAATATCCAAAGGAGTTACAACGCGAAAATTAGGGCAAAATCTTTCGTTCAATGATCTAACCGCATTTAATTCTCTATTTTGCCAAATATTTGTTATTATTAAAGTATTCATTTTAATTATATACTACTACTTATAAAATTTATTATATATGGATTTACAAATCCATTTACATATATTTTTAATTGATCAATATCTATAGGATCTGGTAAAAACTTAAGTGTAATCCATGCTCTAATAATCGTGCCTAGATTACCATCTACAGTATATGGAAGACTTATTGGTATCCAACCATAATCATATAATTGTGTTAGTTCATAATTACTTCCTGATATTCTATCAATACTACTTCCAGTTATTTCAATATTATTTACAATGTAATTTGTATCAACATCAGCATAAATTGAATAAATGTGTGGATCGTTTGGAACAGGCAGAGTAGGATAAAATGTTTCATCTATTATCCACCAATTAACATATCCATTATACTGTATTGGATTTACAATATATTGATCCTCAATAAGAACAAGAGGATAAAGTATAGAAGATGTAGGAGAAGTAAATGTAATACTTGCTGTATTACTGAAACTAGAAGTTCCTATAGTATTAACTGCAGCAATTCTATACCAATATGTAGATCCCCCTACACTAGATGTTACTAGTGTATCAATACAAGTATTTGATTCAGATATTGAGGTCGTATAATCGGTAAATAAAATACCATTTATAGAACGTTGAATACCATAATAATCAAAAGTATCGTATAATGAAGATGTCCAAATTAATACTGAAGATCCACTATATACTGACAACAAAATAGATCCTGATGGTGGAGTAGGAACAGATGATGAAATAAATGAAAAATAATTATCACACGTATTACTGCGTCCCACCTCAAATACATTATAAAACTTTCCTAATTCCTGTTGTTTAGAAAATAAATTTGTTCCAGCAATAAGATTTCCATTACCATCATCTGTTATTGTATAATCTGTATCCAATGCTCGATCATTAATTGCAATACTATTAGGTATAATTTTATCTCCGTATATCATGTGCGGCACATCAAAAAGTCTAAATTCATCACTAATTTTTCTTTGTGTTTTACTTAAATTAAAATCAATATTATTAATACCCCACGTTTTAGTCGGATCTTTATAATTATTATAGAACATTGTTCTTATTTGAGAATATACTACTCGTTTATATGTTCCATCTTCATTAACCGGATCTGTTTCCGGAAAAAATAATCCTGAATTTTTTAATCCAATTCTAGTTTCAACCAAATCATCATCTTGTTTCTCTAAAGCAATATTACAATCATAATTAAGTATCGGTAAATCTGTAATTCCTCTAAAATCAATAAATTCAAGAGCCACTGGCACTTCAGAATCAATATAAGAACCAGTATCATGCAACAACAAATTTTGATTATTTGTTGTGCTCATTTCCCAGTTTTTAGTCGCGTCAAACGGAGTCAGTTTTATTTGATATCGTTTTATTAATTTTATCATGCTTTATGTAATTTGTACAACATATATGTCTCTAACTGCTAATTGTACTCCTAAAGATGAAGACCAATAAAGATTAAAACTATTCATTGGTCCATAAAGATCTTCACGAAATACATTTGTAATGGTCGTTGTATCTAAAAAATTTCTATTTGGTATAGCAATATATCCCACATCCGAAGCATAACTTGACCAAGTTCCCATTATTCCACTTGTATTAGTTTGAAGACTTTGTAATCCTTCTCTGTAAAGTTTTTGCGGTAATCCCAGAGTGTGTCCCATACCAGCGACACTAAAATCATTATATATACTAGCAGCGATGGTATACGTATTTCCTCTATAAATATCTATTTGCATAGGAACCCAAGATTGTCCTGCTATAGATGCTGATATCCAAGAAGATGTATAATGAGTTTCATATCTACACATATAATGTTCAACGATGCCACTTGTACTCCACACCGAACCCGTAACTATTCTCTGACCCAATATCGACTGTCCAAACCCAACGTTGATATTGGGAGGATCGGTATTTGCATTGGTTTTTGTCTCCATATCAAATGGTTGTTTTCCTGGTGGGCCGACGTTGGTGCCGGCATTTCCTTTTATTACTGTTCCAACACAATGTTCATTACCAAAATTACCCCACCCGTGATCTTTACCTGAACAAACTCCCGCAAATAACAGTCCCTTAAATAACGAGCCTGACGGTGAACCTATCAACATAGTTCTAAAGGATATTCTAATTTTATCCCAAGTTCCATCTGGAACAACAAAATCTCTTATAAGTTCTCCCTGACTATCCAAAAGAAGACAATTTACCGATGAAGTTACAAATGTTGTAAATTCATTTCGAGCTTGTAAAGTTGTAGATACTATACTCATATAAATTTATAAACTATATCATTTATCTCTAACGTTTCAAATCTTGCTTCCCACGAAACAAATGCTGCATCAAAATAACCATTTACTGCTCTATTAGCAGTAAGTTCAGATGTCCAACTATCTGTTCGTAATCCAAATACACTAGCTGACGTTACTGCAGCTGACCAAGTTTTACTCTCCATAAAATCTGCTAATATAGCCGAAGATGATATATCATTAAATGAACCAGAAGAATATAATGTATCCATTTTCCATTTAATCGCACTACTTCCTGTAACAAATCTAATCATTAAAATATCTCTATATTTTGGATTGTCTGTAAAATTTATTGTTGCTGTTTGAGCAAACGAACCATTATTATTTTTACTTCCCGTAACATTTACATATCCGGTACTAGTCGTGATAGCCCTATTAAAACTACTAGAATAATTCACACCAGTCCAAGTACTTAATTGAACATACATACTATGCGATATACTAACATTACTAAAAGGAATACTTCCTGATTCACCATATACTAACCCCGGATACTTACAAACTCCTATAGCTGGATTATTAGCATCGTACCAACCTTTTTGTATATTAAAATTTGAACGATTATATTTATTATTTACTCTACATCTTAAACCTATCCAAACCTCATTCCACGAACCAGAAACTACAATAGCGGGATCAAATTTACGAACCATAACAGCCGATCCCAAAGACAAAAATTTATTGTTTATGTCTGTTCCAACCGTTCTTGAATCTACAACACTACTTGATGATATATTTTCCATAAACTTTATAATCCGTCGCCATTATTATACAGTTGTATAATTTCAGTTTGGGATAATGGTCTAGTCCAAACAGCAACTTGATCTAGCCGGCCACCATAATATACATTAGACCATCCTCTACCAAGCCAATACACAGAACCCAAAGCATAATTTGCATCAGGATTCAATGATGTGGTGTTTTCTGTTCCATTAATAAATAATGTTCTATTCGATCCTGATTTTCTAGCCACTAAATGAGTCCATACAGAATTGGTAATTGGGTTCCTGCTAGTAACTGATACATCTCCAGCCGTAAGAATACCCCATTTAGTAAGTTTAGTTTCAACTATACCCATATTATTGAATATAACCACACCACAATATTGACTCCAACTACTTGCAGATGCCCACGCTTGAATTGTCCAATCACCAGAATCCAGTGTATCTAACGGAGTAACTGAAGCAGTCACACTCAAAAATTCAGAACTAGCTAATGTAAAGTGAGCAGAACCAGTAACTTTACCAATACTAGCAGATACCGTATTATTATCTGTTAAATTATGTCCACCGACCCAATCTGTTCTTGAACCACTATGTTCATCCAAATTCCAGAATGCCGTAGCATCTCTGTATATTGTATGTACGGCGGGAAAAATTCCAGTAGTAATAGATGCGGTCGAGGTAAATGAAGATGTATAATTGGGAACAGAATTTACATTTCTTACTTTATAAATATATGTACTAGATGTTTGTAATCCATTATCAAAATAAGTTACATTTGGAGTACTAATATTAGAATTACCAATATATACAAAATCAGTATTTGCTGATGATGATCTATATATCTCGTATTGTGTAGTTAAATATTGATTTCCAAACGCTGACCATAATAAACTTCCGGTAAAATCAAATGTGCCTAATGGACTTGCAGAAAATACAGATGCAGTATCAGGTGTAAAATCCGTATACCACGATCCAGACCAACCTTCCCCACCATCAACAAAATCTCTACTACTTCCACTAAGATACGAAGTTTCATCATGAGCAATAAACATAATGAAATCTGGTGCATACGATCTCCTGAATTCCCACGATTCCGACCATCCATATCCTTTATTAGTAGCACTTGATCCTGAATCATAACATTCAAATGTATCATATGGTCCTAAAACATATTCATTTCCATTTGAATCTTTTAATGTACACGCAGAAGAACCGGTGAAACTAAGTGTCACAACATTACTCCAAGAACTAGTACCTGTTCCATTATAAGCATTAATTCTATAATAAGTGCTACCGGTTACTATAGGAAAATCATAAACAGAAAGAGAAGAAACAGGAAAATAAGAAAAAGCAGCAAAAGGAGAAGATCCGCTAATTGCTTTTTCCATATAAAATCCAAAAGGAGAAGGTGTTGGTAACGTCCAACTTAAACTAGAAGTTGCTGCGGATCCTGTTATATTAATAACACTTCCGATGAGAGATGGGGCAGTTGGAACAGGAACAAAACTAAGTGTCACAACATTACTCCAAGAACTAGATCCCCAACCATTATAAGCATTAATTCTATAATAATAAACACTACTTGTTATTATAGGAAAATCATAAACAGAAAGAGAAGAAACAGGAAAATAAGAAAAAGCAGCAAAAGGAGAAGATCCGCTAATTGCTTTTTCCATATAAAATCCAACAGGCGAATTTCCTGGTAATGTCCAACTTAAACTAGAAGTTGCTTCGGATCCTGTTATATTAACAACACTACCGGTAAGAGACGGAGTATCCGGAGCATCAAAAATAAAATAACTATCACATGTATTATTACTTCCTGTTTCAAATATATTTTGAAAATATCCCAAAAGTTGTTCTTTAGAAAAAAGATTTGTTCCAGCAACTAAATTACATTTTCCGTCATCGGAAATACTATAAGCATTATCTAAAGTATTATCAGTTAAAATAACAGTATTTTTAATGATATTCTCACCCATTATTTCTTGTGGTATACTAAAAACTTTTATATAATCCGAAAGAAATTTTTTGGTTTCTGAAGTATCAAAATCAATTTTTTCAGTACCCCAAACTTTAGTTGGGTCCCGAAAATTGTTATAGAACATAGTTTTGACTTGAGTATAAACAAGTCTTTTATATGTTCCATCTAAATTTTTAGATTCTAATTCAGGAAAGAAAAGACCAGATGTTTTTAATCCTTCACGATATGATAATAAATCAGCATCTTGATTTTCTTTTGCTACTGCACATATAGAAGTAGGAACAGTATATGTGGGAAAATAATTAACTTTTTCCGATGCAACTGGATTACCATTCTCTGCTAATACTACGTCATTATTTGCTACATTGGATAATTCCCAATTTTTTGTAGCAACATACGGGGTTACAGCAATATCATTTTTCTTAAGGCCCTTGAGCATTACTAATAAATATAAGGAGAAATGCTTCTTAAGATAATAGTTGGGTCTTTTTTGATGCAACTTTCCCACAATCTAATCACTTTTATACCTCTTTTTAATGCCATTTCGTCTTTTAATTTATCATTTAATACCGTTTTGTTTATATTGATGTGATGACTTTTAGTATTCGGATTACCGTGCCAGAAATCTCCATCTACTTCTAAAATTATATTTTTTTCTTTTATCTTAAAATCATAAGATTTACAAATACCATTTTCTGTAATAAAATATTGAAAATAATATGGAATACCAACTTTATCTAATTCATCTGCAACTATTTTTTCTAATTTATTCATTGGTCTGTGAGACATTATATTTTTTATAGCTTCGGATGTATGAGTTTTACCGAACATTCCATTTTTTTCTCCTTTAGCAACGCCTCGTTCTATACGAGTTTTTGATATTTGTTCACGAACCTCTTTTCTACAGGCCGGATTTAATTTTCCACTAATCATAGGTTTTTTAATTCCTATATTAGATTTAGATATTTTTTCTTTTGTTTCATCTGATAAAACCGCACCAAATCTTATACTTTCTTCTCCTACCCAAGTTTTTCTTAATTCAGACGAACATTTAGTAGAACACGTTGGTCGATTTGTATAAGATTTACAAATATTTTTACATATAATACATTCTGCCCAATTAAATCGTTTAAATTCTTCAAGATGCGTTTTCACATAATTTAAAAATTTAATATTATGATAAATTTTAAGATGAATGGATATCATTTTAGAATGAATAGATTTATCACAATAATGACATTGAATATATTGGTCTTTTTTAATTTGGTGATTTTTTGTGTAACATTTACCACATTTATTTGATCTTTCTTTAAATGGAGAACCGCATTCAACGCATTTTTTCCATCCAAATCGAATAAAATCTTCAAAATTATCTTTAATATATTGACTACAATCTATTTTGTGCGTCGATTTTAAATGATGTGTTAAATATTGTTGTTTAACAAATTCTTTTTTACAAATTCTACAAATAATAATGTCGTTCATATGATATACATATAAACGACACTATCAAAACGTAATTTTATTTACAATTCAGTACTAAAAGTCCAATCGGATTTTGCATAAAATTTCGTTAGAAAATGTTTTAATAGCTGGCCGAGAAAGCTTGGCCACGGCAACCAGCTCATTATTATTGTTATATAAACCAACACTTGTTATATAAGTTCTTGGATCAGAGACAAAATCTGACCAACGAATCGTTCCTCGTGAGTGAATATTATCTTCGGTTCCATCATACACATAAGTAGGATTGTTTGAATAATTGAAATCACGATTTTTTACACGAACAAAATAATGTTGAGCTGGAACATATTCTGATTTACGAACTATTATTGCTGAATTAGCTTTTTGAAGACTCCAGAATAATACTTGAGGATTTACAGTAGTAGGAACTATTGTTGAATTAATTAACATTCCTTGTGTACTTCCAGCTGTATAATTTGCTGGTGCTCCTGCTCCAGTAATATTACTTAATCCAACTAATTGATTGATAATTTTAGCATTTAATATAACAACTCCATCATTCGGATATATCATTCCTATTCCTTGATATGCTGGAATAGATGTTGTTGAATCATAAATTGAACCTGTAATTAAATCATATACATTATATTTTTGAGTTAAAAATGGAGAATCGTCACGAAATGTAAATAAACCATTAGATCCACTAAGACTAATCTGAAATACACCTTCATCAATTCTATCTTTCATTTTATATGATGAAAAATTAAGAACAAAAATATCATCTGGAATGTCAGGAGTACTTGTAGCACTACCACTGATAAATGAAAATTGATCTTCTACATTAGATGAACCAAGAAGAAGATTTTTATACTGAGTATAAATTGTCTTAGTAGGAAATACTTTGATACTTCCTGTATCCAAATCAAATGAGCCAGAACCTAAATTTCCATAAAAATTTCCATAAGTAATTGAAAAATATGAATCGTTAGAATTATGATATGTGGTATTTGGAAATACATCAACATAAAACATAGTTCTTCTTATATCATAAATTGAAGAACCGTAAGATGGTGAAGGAGTAGCAGCAGACTGAGTTAGATCAAAAAATCCACTTTCAAGTAAACTAGCACTCCATACTGTTGTCGAATCAGGCCAAAAACCACTAGCAATCCGTGAAGTCCGCCCGGCAACGATGTCTGTCGAATCAAATTTGTTGAAAATCATAAATTTTGTATTTCCTTTATAAATATATCTATTGGAGTTATTGTATTATTCATTGTAGTTATTTTTGATACATTATTACACATATCTACAAAATAAAATTGTTCAAAATCCTGTTTCATCCAATTTATATCTTTATGAACCCATTGAACATTCCCCTCAACATATCCAAGATTTGAATTAATCCGGTCAAGAGAAGCTGTAGAAAACTTAGTCATCTTACGTTTTTTTGGAAATGTTAAATCTAAACCACTATAAACACACTTTTTATTTTGTTCTATGAATATCTTCCACAAATATTCCATTGTTAAATTAAATGGTATATTTCTTTTTTTAGCTCCTATTTTAGTTTGATTAAAATATGTCAAGGATATTTCTTCATATCCTTTCCAAAGTTTATTGTTTTTTCCAAGTGGTAAATTCCTACATTTTCCAGCGCAACTCCAACATACATCATTAGATTTTATAGCATGATACCATGCTGCATAACACGAATATGGTAATAAAACATCACATTTTGGACATACTCTATTATATTTTTTAGTCATATGTTATTTACTGGGCTGTAGGGACCATTACACTAACTTCTATACTCAAACTCCCGCCGCTCTCATTACCAATGATTGTTAAAGTTGTGCTAGTAGTATTTCCAAGACTACTATTTGGAATAAACTTAAAAGATTGACCTACTACCACCTGAGCACTAGTAGTATTCACATCTCCAGCAAATGTAGGAATTGTACTAGAAATCGAATTAATTGAATTAGCCTGTTGAACAACCAATGCTCCTACGTTCTTATTTGACAAAATTGCTGTATATCCGAGAGAAAGATTATAGGCTGGGTTTGTAGAAGGAGATATAATAATGTCGCCTGTATAATCTCTTGGAACAGAAATCTTGTCTTGAGCAATGCTTATAACCGGAATTGATGTTACACCCTGATTTAAACTCACCAACTTATACTTCATAGTCTGTGTTTCGTCAGAAACCGGTTCAAAAATAGGAGTGTTTCTTATAGCAATATCATAAAAAGCACTACCATTTGGATGATTTGGTTGATAAAGTGTATAATCAATTTCATCATCGGATAGAGCAAAACTGGTTATGTTCAAATTCCCGTTTTGAGCTAAAAGTTCTCGACCCTTTTTTGTAAGGATCGCATCAACGGTTACGGTAGAACTGTCCAAATATGACATATATTATATTCCTATTCTTTTTAAAAGTTTATTCATACTTCTCTTCTATAAGTATTCCTATAAAGATGTTTTTTCTATCTTTTCCTTCTTATATTAAAATCTCCAATTAATAGGACCAGGTTTCCAACTGTCCGACGATGAAGTTATTGAATTTGATTTTTTAGATAAATCAGTCAATATTGGTTGAGTTGTTGATTTACTAAAAACTGCAGATTTCTTAGTAATATTAGAAAACATAGATACCGTTGATGATGGTTTGGTTTCTGATTCTCTATTGAGAGGATTTGAAATCATTCCTTGAGGATTTGATGTAATAGATGTTCCGTCTGGAATAAGTGTACCAGCGGAAGACGGAGCATATTGAATAACATTACTAGCATTTACAACATTAATGTTACTGGTGTTACTGGATAATACAGGATATGTTCCGTCATCAATACCAAACTCATTGATGGTTGTATCAATTGTTTGTTGTCCTTTTATATAAATTACGTTGGCAGTCAACGTGCTATATTTACCATATTTAGTTTTACTAAATTTTTCCATTTTATGAGTATAATGATTTTTAGGATAACCACTCACAATTTCAAAATAACGATTTGTTGGTCTAAGTGCTAATGTATAATTGCTTAAATCGGATGGAAAAAATGGTCCAGGAACTAAATAAACATTACTGACTGTTTGATCTGGAGTTCCAATAAATGTACTATCAGCATGTCTATAATTGCCAAACCAATAATCTAAAGACGGATCTGAATTACCATTAGCATCATTCGTTTTATAATACCAATAAACTAAATCTCTCATCATTGCTTCTGATACCACAATGTATTTATAAAGATAAATTGAAGATGAATCATATAGATTTTCAGATGGATTTTCTGACCTTATATATTCTCCGGTTTTAGCATAATAATGATACTTATCCCACGCTTTTAATATGTAAGAAAGTTTTTGATGAACTGGATTGGCCGTGAGATTTATTGAATCATATATTGGTTTTTGACTAGATGTAATAATTAATCTTTCATCCATTCCAATATCATACGTTGTAGATCCTTTTATTCCAAAAATAGGTAAACTACCAGAACTTTCCCACTGACGATCAAACATTTGAAAATTTGGATATTGACCAAACTGAATCTCATCTGTAAAATCTGTTATATATCCTCCAATTCCAACATCTATATTACACGGCATAATTTTTAAAGGATTAGAGATGTATCCAAGATCTATTGTTTCAGAATATCCTATAAATCTAGAAGAAGTATCAAATTGTCCCCATAAAACACTCATCGAAAAATTATATAGATTATCTATTGTCGCTGGTGTTGTAAAATCAACTATACTGGATGATATTGGTTTATTTTGATACTTTGGACGCTCTAATATTGTAGGTTCAATCACTACTCCTGTAAATAAATTCGTTCTTGCTGGAACTACATTCTTAATTGCTTCAAAAATTGATTTATCAAAATAAAACTTATAAATTGTTAACATTTCATTGAATAATGTCTTTTTATTTCCAAAAGAATTATATTCAACATTTTTATTTATTAAATCGGAATATCTACTCTTATAAATATTTCTTGGATCTCCTATTAATTCCATTATTCCTGATCTACCAATATATCTTAGGATGTCTTTATTTTTAGAATCTTGTGGATCAATAAAAAATCCAATTTGATTTGATTCTCCAGTAACAGTTACATGTTCATCAAACGTAGATTTATCATTAGAATCAAATCTGGCCTCTACCGAATAATCCATTTTACGAATTTTTCTATTTTTAAATTTATTAGGTCCAAATTTAGATCCGTCAATATCTTGTTGATATTCATATTCTCTGAAATGCCACGGATAAACAGATGAACTAATCCAAACACAATTATAAGATGCAGACCAATTTGGATCAATTACTTCTGGAAAATTTAAAGCGACTATATCCGTAGATCCTGTAGGATAATATGTTTGCCATAACGTTGTAATTATTTCTTGAGATGCTGAGTATGCTGTAGGTATTACCGAAGAACTAAGATAAGTGGAAGATCTATAATTAGGAATGTAGAAATAATCAGATTGATTGTCAATCCACATTTCTGATGGACTTCCAGTATGCATACTTTGTGGATAATCCCAATTTAAACGAACCCAAAGGTTTCTAAAAGCGTTAGAACCACTAAATCCATAAGAATTTAAATCGTTTACATGTTCTTCAAAATCATTATCATCAAGAGAAATATCCCAAATATTTAATTTGTCAAGAGTTCCTACAAATGTTCCATCACTTAACCAAAATCTTCCATATTGAGAAAAAATTCTATTATCTTGAGCATAAAAATTTAAAGATGTAGACGAATAAAATATTTTCCTTCCATCTTCATTTCTTTGTATTGTTAAATCATAAAGACACGGAGTAGCATTAGAATCAACATTATATTCAAAATCTGGAGATACATCTTTCCTTCTAACCATTACACTAAAAATTTTACCATTAAAGATTGGAAGGACATCACTTGTTAAAGTTGCTCCTGTAGACCCACTTCCCATTTGTAGTGCTATTTTACCAGTATACTGTCCAGGGGTTTTATAAATATCGACATACCATGCTGATTCAGAACTTCCATATGGATATAAAGTAAATAACCTAATTCTTTGCCATTCTTCATAATTCTCTGGGTTTTCTACAGAAAACTTAAATTCTATTGTTTTTGCTGATTGAGGAAACGGACCTTCGATTCTATCATTAACTCCTGAAAACCTAAGCATATAAGTTTTTTCATCTAACTTATAAGTTGGAGTAGAATCTTCGGATGAATCTATTCCACCATATTCTCTTATACTTATTAAAGACGAAGGAAGTCCATAACAAGACATTAAATATTTTACACATTCTTCCGTTCCTTTTGTCTTATAAATTCCAGGTAAAGTAACAAGTATTCTATTCCAAATTATCTGTAATCTGTTCTGAGCTGATAGAACATTATAAGTTGGAGAATTTAAACTATTTAAATAAACATCGTCTACGTTAAGATTGTTAATAATATCATCAACATTCCAACCAAACGAATACAATAATTCTTTTAAAGTATTTGTCGGTAAACTCGAACTTATTTGATTAAAAACATGTGTTTCAATCGGCAGGGCTGAAATATAAGTATAAATGTTATCAAAATGATGCCCCACCATTGATAAAAATGTAAGATAATCTCCGTTATCTTTTGAATTTTCAGTTAAATATTCAGGAGTATTATTAACTAAATTATCTCTATTATATTTATCGTATTTTGAAGCCGATATTGTATAATTTTCTACATAAAGTTCATTTTCAAATGAATCAGACGTTACATTATAAATAAAATTTTCGCCATCAAACAAATATGATTCATAACCATCAAACGATGATATCAATTCATTTATTTGTTCTTGAACTTTTGTTTTTTCTGTTAAATAGAATGGATATATTACAGACAAAGAAAGACTATTATTGTATTTAGTATTGATTTCTGATAAAGAACTACTAAGAGTATAATAGGTTGCCATTTTTGTTTTAAAGATATTAATTCTAGTAGCAGCAGAAGAAAATACAATAAAATTATTAAAATCCGAATAATCTGTATCTAATTTTTTTAATTCTTTATTTACATAAACATCATTATTTATATCATTTGATAATGTTAAATCATCTTCGGAGTATAATTTATTAACATTTTCTTTATTTATAAATTTAGTTGTGGTTCCGAAATTTGGAGGACCGATAATTAATGTCTTATATTTTACTGGATTTTGAAGAATAGCAGTAAACACATAAGGAGACATACCAAAGTTAGATATCCAACATTCATCTTTGATAATAAAATCAGGAGGTAATGCGTTTGCTAATTTTATTACTAATGTTAATGGATCTCCAGAGGACTGTCTTTCATCAAGATAATTGTGATCTATAATAGAAAAATATAAATTTTCACCAAAATTTAATACGTTTTTAAATGGTCCAAAATATTTCTTTTGGTGTTCATTTTGAATGGTATATATGAAATATTCATAAAAATATTGTACAAAAAAATCATAACAAAATACCTTAGCATCATAATAATCTTGACCTTTTTGTTCTTTATATTGTGAAAATGCTTGATCAATACGAAGAATAGTAAATTCTTTAAATTTATTTTCAATATCATCAAAATCAGCAATAATATTATTACCTTGTAAAAGATAATTGTTAAAATAAGATTTAATTCCTTGAATTCTTTGTATTCTTGTCGGGTCTAATCCCAACGAAATTTGTTCTTCTGTTAAACTTGTATACCTAATATAATCTTCATATAAATTTTTCAAAAATCTTATGACAGATGCATCATCATTTAAAAAGAAAATATTTTTGAAAAAATTGATACTCTCTTCGTATCTGTCATACATAAGAGTATAAATATTATCATATGGACAATTTTGAGTTACTGATAAAAGTACAGGAGAAATATCACTTATAGGAAATTTTTTGAAACAAAATGCTGTATAAGGTATATTATTTGTATTAATAGGCAATAACTTAATTTCTGTTCTTGATGGAGAAATGTCATTAATGACTAACTTACTACTTGGATTTCCTGCCATTTCTCTTGTAAAAATATATGAAACTTTATATGATCCGTCGGTAATTCCCATTGTATCCAAATCATTTATTGGATCTATAAGAATATTTTTACTTTTGTAAATTACAAATTGACTATTTAATTCGTTATAAGTGTATTCTATAGAATTATTTAAAGTATTGGTGTATGTTAAAGTAACTTTATTGTAGTCCTTTTTTTGATCCGACACACTCCAACTAATAAAATTATCATTGGTATCATAAACTGATATTTCTGTTACATCTCTTTCAGAATAACCAAAAAATATATCTACACTTTGAGAAGATAAAAATAATGAAGTATCTTGTTCATTTAAAAATGATCCGGAATAAATACTACCTGTAAAATTTCCTAATATTGGATATGATAATGACATAAATTATGGTGCATTATCTTGTTCTTCAACAGATAAAGGTAAATATGGAAATTCCGATTGAAAATTTGCGGAAGAAAATCCCTGACCAAGTTGAATTCTCAACGGTATAATAATATCTCTTACAGACTGAATACTTGCTGCTGAATTATTTTGTTCATTTTCTAAAATTAAAGTATCTAATCTGTTTTGTAATTCTTGATTTTTAATAGTTACAGAATTTAATTGATCTATTATTTCAATTGATGTCGAAGCGGTGACATTAGTTTTAACAGGTTGAGCAAATTCTGTAAAGGTAATATCATAAAAAGATAAAATTTTATCATTATTATAATTGATATTAGACAGAGGAATTGATAAATAACTTTGCTGAAATATAGAAGAAGATGGATTTAAAATAACATTACCAACATCATCAAATCGATAATTATATGTTCCATATTTCTCAAAATTTGTTATTTGAAGTGCAAAATCAATCATTGTATGTATTTTCTATTATTTGTGAAGTGTTTTCATCTTATCACTTTAAATATACTACCATCGTCGATAATATATACACTTGAACTTTGTTCAATTTTTATTAAAACTTTAAAATATCTTTCTTGTGGTAATCCAGAAGTATCTAACATAAAATAACTACCGTTAAGATCACAAGATATTCTTGTATTATCATCAAAATCGAGAATAATTTCTTCGGTTTGATTGTCTTTTATTGCGTAATAAGATCCTGAGGGTAAATATTGAGGAGTAAGAAATTGAGAAAATTGTGGCAATCTCTGAAAATTTTTCAATGGATATTGTTCTCTTCCAAATATTTTTACTTTTATAATTTGATTATTTTTTACCTTTTCTGGTATTTTCACAACTGTTATAAATGGATTAGAAACTTGCATTGGTTGTAAACTACTTGAAGCCATTATTACACTACCAGTATATGAATAAGAAGAAGTATAAACGCTTCCTGTTAATTGAAGTGCCAACGTTCCACCTATATAAATTCCATCAACGAATTGTCCATTAAAACTAGAACTTGTAGATGATGATACAGTATAAGTTCCTAGTGCTTTACCATTAAATATACTTCCGCTAACATAAGCATAAGCAAAAGGATATATTCCGGACGGAAGTGGTATTGTTACTGTGTGACTGTAGATATTAGAAATAGGCCAAGAACCTGATAAAGAAGCACTAATAATTTGATAGTTTGTATACCAACCATTAAATGTACTTCCACTAAATGTACCATTGGAAAATGATCCAGTAATAATATAAGCATCAAATGTCTTACCACAAGGACCGGTTTGCCAAGACGAACTTAAAGTACTACTTCCCGTCATAGTTCCTACTATCTTTAATCCTTTAATTAATCCCAATGTTCCATATCCAACTACTGGTCCACCAATTGATTGAATAGTTCTTGTAAGATAAGCATCTCCATTAAACATTCCAGATATTCCACCAAAAGGCATAGAAAATGTTGATCCAGTGGTTATTGATCCAGAAATACCTTCATTTATTTGTGCTATTGATATACTTGATGTTGTTAAACTGCCTGTTACAATAGTAGTATCATTCCATCCTACATCTAAATATGGTGAATAAATTGTATTAGAATCTTGACTGAAGAAATATAAAGACATTCCACTACTTGTGGGATTGGTTTCTTCACTAGTCATAACAACTAGTCCACAATTAGATATAGTATTATTAATCCAAGCATTAGCTATATTTGTAACATCCATTGAAACATCTCCCGCTTGATAATTAAATGCTTGAGATGCTGATGGAGTTATTAAATAGGAAGAACCTGTCATTGCCCAAAGACTTCCATTATAACGATCACGAAATGACCAACTAGCTCCCTTTGAAGATCCTCCGTCGAAATAATATCCGTCGCCCATATCCCATCCTTCATAAAGAGGATAAGCAATAAGAGAATATCGAATAGGTAAATTCTCTTCACGGGCACATTTCATTATCAATTTATAAGTTGGATTAACAATACCTCCTGATGAAATAGATTGTGATATAGTAGTTAAATCAAATTGAAGAAGAGCTCTATTTGCAAAAGTTTTTGTAATTACAACGACATTTTGTTGATTTAATACTTGATATCCATCTAAATTTCCACTATAAATTTTTCCGGTAAAATTTAAAACTTTACCATTAATATACGAAAGATAATCAGACCATATAGAACCAGATACAGAACCACTAAAAATTCCACTAAAACTTCCACTAAATGAAGCGGATAACGATCCAGTAAAATTAGAAGAGCTATAAGAAGAAGATAGATAACTTCCCGTTAATGTTCCATTGAAGAAAGATGTGGTAACATTTGATACTGTACTACTTGAAATAGATACAATAGCATTAGATGCAGTTCCATAAACCGTAGCATTATAAATTGATCCGGAAAAATTTGTAATACATAAATTTGAAATTGATCCTGTGACTGGGTATGATTTAGTAGTCAATGTTTGTTTTGAAGTTATGCTCGGAACTCCTACTCGTAAAACTTCATTTAAACCAAAATTTGAGGTTTCATAACCACTAATATTGGTTATGAATGTATCTTTTTCGGGATATAGAAAAATATGCATAATATTTAATGAATTAGAGGTAATCTTATAAATTTACACTTTAGATGTTTTTCTATTTCTTTTTGCCTTCTAATATCTTTTTCTTTAAGATTACCGTTAAAATTAAAATGCTGTTTTTCATCTACTTCTAATACCACATTTTTTTCTTTGTCATATCCATCAACCCAATATCCCAATTCTTTAATATAATATTCTCCACCATTTATAGCGTGCTGAAAATTATATCCATTATTTTTCCCATATTCATCTATTATTTTACAAGCATTTGCATTAAAAGCCGGTATTAATTGTTGACCATTATTTTTAATATTTTCTATTCTTTTTATATGAGCCAATCTTAAATTTTTACAATGTTCAACTGAACGTATTCGTGCTTTCATTGCTTTTGATTTATTTTTCTTATAGTCTTCAGAAGAAAAAGTTTTTTTCATTTTTTCTTTAACTTCTGGTCTTGACATTGCTTTTTTAATAATATCAGATAATTTTTTTCTTGTTTCTAAACTATGATGTTTACCATACATACCATTATTTTTACCACTTCGAAGAAAAGACAGTTTTCTTCTATATTCTGGATTATCTAATAGCTTTTTTCTAGTCAATACTCCTTTTTCTATAACATCTTTAGGTATAATTTTTCCTGTTAAAGATTTAGATATTTTCTTTATTGTTTCTTCACTTTTTGGTGGTCTTTTTAATGCAGAGCATTTTTTGCAATCAAAAAATCGTTTATAAGCATATTTAACATAATCTTTTCCAGCTTTTCCACTATAACTTATAATTCTATTACAACTTGGACAATTTCTATACCAATTTTCATTTTCTTTCCATAAACCATCAGGAATACATTTTGATGCTGCACATTTCCTACAATTTCCATTGCGTTCAATTGCTACACGAAGAAGATTTTCATTTTTATGAACAATATTCTCATTACAAGTTTTACATTTTCTTATATATTCCATATCTTTAAAAATTTCAAAGGCAACTACCGCGTATATCTTTTTCCGGATATTTGCATTCCCAGATACTCGGATCTATTGAGGGGTACACCATGTCATTTTGCGTAGCTGCTTGAATATCGTAGGAAATTGGTGAATAGTTATCCCCATTAGTAGTTAATGGAGTAAGATTTTTAATGATTAATGATGCAACGGTTTGTACACCTTCTGTCTTAGCAATTTCTAATCTTAAACTACTCAAATTGATTGGTTGTGAGAATTCCCATTTATCGATATCAAAAAAGTTTTGAACTGCACCAATTGCATTTCCTAAAACTTCTTTTTTATTATATCCTTTATATACAGTGATGATAAATTCAACACCAATGTTTATAACATAACCATCAATTATATTAATTCCATCTGTTAACATTCTATATTGTTTCAAGTATGTTAAAAGATTAGAAATTAAAGCATCATTTGTTGTAGTTAAATTTTTATTACTATCATAAGTTAACACATATAAATTTATAGCAAATGGATTACTTCTATCGTAAGCAATCTTACGAAAATAATTCTGAGTATTATTATTGATAACAGTAGCAACATTATTTTGATCCACGGTTCCTACTAAAATTTGATTTTGATTTACATCCAAACTATTATAAGTAATTACTTGAGCTTTTGATACCGTTCCGTATTTTGGAGGCAATGAATATACTCTAGTTAAATAGTCATTTTGAGTGACAATTCGGTTTTGAGCAGCAAACATAGCAATAGCATTTTGCTTAATTTCTTCATTTTCTTCCGGACCTTTACCTCCTGTAGTGGCTTCTTCATTATTTACTCTCAACGAAGTTTTAACTGTATTTAATAAATTTACTTCTTCAGGAGCTAAACCTTCGGTAGTATTGTCAATCTCAACATTACCTATATTAATAACAGAATTAGAGGGTGAATTAGACTCCAAACCTCCTCCTATAGTATACGTTACTGTTAAAGTAGTATTATTAGGAGCAAGACCATATGTATCATTTTTTAAAAAATTGGATGGATCAAGAGATAGATTAAGAGCAGTAAGATTAGTGAGTCCTACCCCCACCTTTTCAGAACTTAAATTAATAATTTCGTCAGCAAAACCATTAGTACCTCCTCCGAATTCTAAAAATGTTCTATTATTTTCATCTACATTTATTGTAAATCTACGAGAAGTTTTCAAATATTTTAAAATATAAGGCACAGATCCTTTATATTGAGAAAGAGATCCTTCAAAAGCATCGTTATTTGGAACCCCATATAACACATTTTCTTGTGCCAGAAAATCTACTTCGTACCACTTGTTATTATCGGAATCTGTCACACTTATGATCTCTATAACATTCTCTTCATCGAGATACAAATCTAAAAATGATTGCATTTCTCCAACTACGAACTGTTTAGTAACAGTTTTTCCAGATCGAATATGTGCCGACTTTTGAAGTAAGAAATAAATAGGAACATTTGTATTATCTCTTGAATACACGGTTTGTATAAGAGGAGATATTGCTGTATTTACAGAAAAATTTATTGGTTCTGATGTTAAAAATGATTGACCAGAATTATTTGTGACCTGCATATTTTCTTTAATATTCAAACAAAATTTTGAATCTGGAACATAATTTCCATTGTCATCTGTAATAGATGGACAAAGTTGATATATGTTAATTTTACCGGTGGCTCCTCTAGTAGGTTTAACTTTGTAGTTTAAATATCTCGACAAAGAAATTATATTTTTTCTTTCCTGAGTATTAATAAATAAACTTTCTTTAAAAATATAATCTGTATAATATGATAAAACGTCTCCAACATAAGATGCCATATCTATAAACATAAGACCTGGTGATGCATCTGTGAAATCTTTATAAGTATTTGGATAATAATACTTTGCGAAATTTATCAATCCATCTCTAAATGAAGCAAAATCTCTATTAAGATATCTTATATCTTTACTTTGAGGCAAAAATGATTTTTGGGTTGTAGAAGAAATAAAATTACCCTTCCCTTTCTAAAATATTCTTACATTGTTTATTAACAACATCATATCTCCAAAACTTTTTTGGTTTTAAAATGTTTATTATTTTTTCTTGTCTTACTAAATCTTTTTGTTTTTGTCTGTTATGATATTTTGAATCATATTCCAAAACAATATTTTTATTATATTTATCAGTCTCCATATTTAATTATTTATAGTGATATTAATTGTATCCTGTTGTTTCGTCATATTCACTAAAAAAGTCACGGCTATATCTAATTTATAAATATCTTGATCGTGACTTATTTCGTCGGATGTATATAATGTAGAAGTTACGTTTAATACGGTTACGTTTGGTATCCACATAGAAATATCTTCAGATATTATATTATTAGCTATATCTGATAGAGTATCTACGTTTTGTTCAAATGTTATATTCCATAATCGACACCCAAATGTTGGTTGGAATCTTCTCTCACCTTGTCTGGTATTTAAAAGATTAATAATGTTAGTTTTTGTTTGGGTGATTGTATCATACGATTGAGCAAAAAATCCATTATTTCCATTTTCAATGGGAATTGTTATACCAATAGGCTGTTGAGTTAATGTTATAGCCATAAATTATCCAGACAATACAGTAGATGGATTAATAAGACCACCAGAACCATTTTTCTTTTGTTCATCGATTTTTCTTAATACCGCTCTAAAATCTTTCTTAAATACACCTTTTAATACATCAGGAACAGCAGACGTTCCTAAAACTGATTGTTGTGGTGTTCCGGTCGTGGCTCCTTCAGAAACAATTTGTTTTAAAAATCCCATATTAGTTCCATCTGAAACTACTGGTTTTGGAAATTGTCGTTGTTCTTCATAAGCAACTTCATTTTCATCCCCCACCTTATCAAATCCACCATCCAACAACTCAGCTAAACTTGTTCCTGAATTTGCTACTCTTTGTAAAGGTTTAAAATTTCTAGCTGTCTCAGCCAATACCGAATTTAATCTAGGATTATTAGTATAAATTGGAGTTACTGTCGGTATAGATTCAACGTCTTCTGTTTGTTTAGATGGTTTTCGTGATTCTTTTAAAACCTCAACCAGTATTTTCCCCATAGCCTTATTTATTTCAGAAGATACTTCTTCTCTGATCTGTTGACGAATCTTATTCATCTTTCTTTCTACCAATTTATCAATCATTTTTATTAAATCTTGTGCTTTCATAATTATCTTTTATCTTGACCTTTCCATCCTCCAGGGACACCAGTACCAGATAATACTCCTATACTTACAGGAGAAACACCATCAGTAATGTTTCCACCATTTTTACCAGGAGCAAACCCTCCTCCGGTCGTAAATACTCTTCTACTCATTAAAATATCCAATTTATCTCTAAGAGTTTTAAGTGATTCGGCCTGTACTGTAACCTGAGTTTTATCAGCTTGAGGTCCACCAGTGGTCCCCCCCTGAGCATCAGGATGAGTATGAGTATACCAATGTGTGTGAGATAATAACCACTCACACAAATCATACAGCCAATTTACAGACGTTTGTCCCAATAAAATTGGTTCATCTGTCACATTATACTCTCCTAAATAAATAGCCGGAGAATTTATGACAGTCTTGTTATTTGTGGTAATTACTATTTGGTTATGAGCATCAACAGTAAATTCGCCATCGGTTACAAATGCTATTCTTTTCTTAGCAAATTGAAACATTTCTGCACTTTTGGCCGAAATTACAATTCTATCACTATTCATAACAATTTGATCACCAATAGCAGGACTTGGATATATAAAAAAAGTAGATCCTCTAGGCTGAAATGATGGTTGTTCTTCCCCAGTTCCCCACATTTTTTTATAACAAGTAGTCAAAAAAAGACTTGGTGTAACTCCAGAAGTCATATGAATAGAAGATCCATCATTATTTATATCTTCTATCATATATCCGCCTACGTTCTTCTCATCAGCATTATCCGTCAATGGTCTTTGACGATTTCGTATTAGAACCATAGGATTTCCTCCGCCGGCTTCCTGCATTTTTCCGTTTAAATCTGTATATTTATTTCCAATTCCTTTGTAATCCGTATATCCTCCAAAAACGGAATTATAACCTTTATCATTTTTTCTATCATCATCATACGCCCCAAATCTAATAGATTGACCGAATCTACTTTCTATAACCAAATCTCCCTCACGATGTTTTAAAGAACGAATATTTTTATTAAATAAAAAATATCTTCCCAATACTCCTTGATATCCTTGGTTACCCTGTTTAGTGAATTTTGATTGTGGACCTATATATGATTGAAGAGAAACGTTTGGATTGGAATCTAATATTAATTCTCTATTTCCTTGAATTGGCGATAATCTATTAGCAGAAAATCCTCCAATAGATTGTTCTATAGAAAAATCGGCATTAACATTTGGAAGATTAAACATATTAATCTTTCTAGTATAATAATATTTCCCCAAATATTGAATTATACCGACAATCTCATTTAATAATGGATATTCTAAAATATTAGATTCTAATGGATAAGCCCATATTAAATCTTCCTTTTCGGACATTTGTTGACTATAATATAATCTAACTAAAGCCCTACCAACCCAAGTATAATCTAAATCTTTTGATTTTGCTAAATTTCCGTTTTTATCAGGAGGCCATTGAGTAGGATTTAATGTATGTTGAGGAAATTCTTGAAAATACTTATGACTTTTATCTAAAATTATATCTAACACAACAGCAGGTTCCATTTCATAAAATTCTACTCTTTTTTGTGAAGGATTATTGAAGATAGTATTACTATCTAAATTTACAGATGCATTTTTTGGAGTATTCCAGTAAGGCATATTATTTCTTTTCTATTACTTGAATAACCGCATTATCAGATTTAGAAATAGAATCTAATTCCATCATAATAGATTTTCTTTCTTCTTCTGACAGGCCTATCCCACCCCCGGCCCTAACTTCTTCTTCAACAACTATGAGTTTTTGAATAATAGAGGCCAATCTAATTAAATGTTCATCATTAACATTAGCTGCATTAATATAATCTTTTATAAATGGAATAATAAGAGGAGCATCGTCTATTTTAGTACACATCCTACGAAGGTCATTGATAAGTTGTTCGATTTGTTCTTTACGGTGCAATTGATTGCTGTAAATATCTTTACACAAAGACGAAAAACTTTTCCCAGGAAATAATTCAAAATCAGTCATATAACCTATAAATAGATAGGATTATATATTATTGTAAAGTAAATTCTTCCAACACTTGAAAGATATTGGGTTTCAAGAAAGTTTTTATACTTTCAAAGAGTCCATTCCGACCCACATTTTTCCATTATATTCAAACATATGTTTTAATCGTGTGAAGATAATTATTTACATCAACATTTCCATAATCTCTATATGAGATATATAAATTAGTTTGATATTGCTTCATTTTATTTATTACTTTCGTAATTTGTTGAGTATGACAATTAGAAATTTCACGTATCATCAAATAAAGGGCTTTTTTATTAAATACTTCTAGTCGATTTGATCCACGAAACAACTCTATAACTGCATTAGCTATATCAAGATCACGTTGCTTTGTAAAGATTTTACCAACATTATTTTCCCAAAATCTAACCATTAAATCCATAAATTCCATCATTTCAAATTCTTTATAATATTTATCTTCACTCTGAAGTTGAACGGTATGTTCATCTCTCTCCTCACTAATATCTACGTGTTGGTTAAATCTTTTATAGGTAGAATTATTTAAAGCAATAAGATAATGTTTAGCAATAATAGAAAAATAACTGAATGCTTTTCCTTTACCCTTTTCAAATTTATGAATATTTGCAACAAGATGAGTGACCGTTTCTCTCTGAACTTCTAAAGGTCCTGTTTCGAAATAACTAAATTTAAAAGTATTGAATATACACTCAACAAGCTTCTCAAATGGATACTTTATCTTTTCATTATAAAGTTCTTCTCGTTTATTATGTTTTTCAGTTTTATTAAATTCAATAATTGCATCTTCTGTCATTTGAGAAAAATAATTTAAACCTTTAGTTTTTTTTCTCCTAGTTTTTCTTACTTTAACTGGAAACAAATCTAATTTAATAATCTCTGGTCTTTTTATTTGTTTTTTATTTATTTTTTTGAATTTTAAAATTTTTTTAATAATTTTCTTTTTATGACTATATATTTTTTTATTTTTTTTAATAATCTTTTTCATATTTTATTGATAAAATTTTCCAAAACATTGTTCCACAATTTATTTACCGAATCATATCGCCAAAATTTCTTTGGTTTAAGAATATTAATTATTTTTTGTTGTCTAACCAAATCTTTTTTCTTTTGATATGAACAATTGTGATATTTAGAATCATATTCTAACGCCACATTGTGTTCTTTATCATAACCATCCAAATATGCTAAAAAATCTATATTATTTGTGACCTGATAATTTATTTCAAAATTGAAACCTAACCGATTCCATTTTTCAATTAATTCCAACTGGCCACTATCCATTTTTGTTTTTAACCATGGCGTTTTGAACATAGATTCTATATATTTTTTTCTAATATCTGGTCTATGTAATGCCAATTTAATGCATTTAATTATATATTTTCTTTTTTGTGGATTTTTCCACATTTTTATAGATGACAAAGAAATTTCTTTTTTAGATTTGTCTGTATGCTTTTTTTTGCCTTTATTTTTTAATCCTATTTTACATTTCCATTCTGAAGATATAATTCTTCCCTGTAGTCTTTTTGATATCAATTTTCCAAACCACTTCGGTCGCTTATGATTTCTCCAAGGATGATTTTTATTTTTTCTAGCTGAAATAGAAAGTTTTTCTTTATGTTCATCAGTAAGTGGTCTTCCCTTTTGTGATTTAATAATTTTTTCTATTGTAATTTTAGAATGATGCATGCCTATTCTTTTGCAAAAATGACAAGTTCTATTTTTTTTAATAGATTGAATTACATAATTTTTACCACTTTTTGATTCTATTATATTTTTACATTTTGGACATTTTCTACACCAATTATTTAATTCGGTTTTCCAAATTAATCTTTTTTCTATTATTTCTTTTAAAATCATTTTTCCTTTGAAATTTCTTCATCTTCTTGAGTTAGTTCGTTGAGTTCTTGAAGTATGTTCAATATCTCAGCAAATGACTGGCCAACCTCATCATCTTTAGAAAAGATATTCTTATCATCTAGTTGTTTCATTGAAACATAAGTGGTAAGAATTCTGTCTTTTATTTTGAGGATTGTATCTTGATACATTTGTTCGTATGCGTCAGCTCTATTCATATGACGCATAGCAGCTATATACAAGAGAATATTGGCAATAAGTGATGCTATTGAGATCACTCCCAAAACTACGGTTATTGTTATAAGCATATACTATTATTCTTCTTCAAGATAAGGATCGTCTTGAAACTCGATTATATATTCAACGGCTTCATTGACTGCATCCCAATCTTCTTCTTTAATGGCATTGCTTAATAATTTTGCTAGATATTCGAAGTCTGATTGATTCATCATCGAAATATATAGTATTAAAATTATTAAAATACCAATTTTATTTAATAATAGTACATTTTATTTGATTTGTCAAGCATCAAGTTTGAAATATTTTTTAAAAAAATCATTTATATGTTCTTGATCTCTTACCTTATGACTGTGTAATTGATTATCTGTACGAGCATCTGTTAAAACTTGAGGTTTTGGAATAGGATCAGTTTGAATTGCTGGTTCTTCTTGTTTGATTTCTTTTGAAGAATCAACTTCCTTTTCTACCACAGGTTCTATCGTAGTATTAGTTTGAATCTCTGGCGGATCTTGTTCGATTTCTTTTTCTATATTAGGTTGAACTTCCACATCATTTTCTGTGGAATCAATCATTGTTTCTATAGAATTAGATTGAATTGCTACAGGTATTGAATCGACGTTTTTAGAATATTCTATTCTTTTTTTTTAACTATCTCATCTGGAATGTCTATGATATCATCATATACATTCTCATCCTCTTTTTTATAAATAGCCACATTGTAAGCCGCCACATTATAAGCTAATATTAAACAAATAGAAATTGGATCAAAAATAGTAACTATTGTTATAATAAACCATTTGGCTACAACATCTAATGTTACTCCTAAAGAATCAGCAACAAATTTAAAGATTTGTATATCTTTATGGGAACTAGCACCAATTTTTAATTGATTTATTTTATCATTAATTTTTTGTATTTGATCAATATCGGTCTGAATTTTTGTATTTTCTTCTTTTATATTACTATCAGTATCCGACATTTGTTGTTGAACTTGTTTAAATTGAAGAGGATTTCGAAGAATAAATTCATTAGTTTGATTAGATTCTTGAGAAAATCTAAGTTTTATTAAAGTATCAATTCTTGTTTTTGATGATAGAATATTATCTTGATAAAAAACTTTCTGATTTTCTGTGGTTTTTATTTTTTCTTGTATAATTCCATATTCTATAGATGTAGTTTGATATGCCTGAGAAAGAAATCCAAATATACCGGCTGACGTGATTCCCATTATTATGGATGTAAATATTATTAAAAGAGTTTTAAGATAAAATTTACATTTTTTCCAATAACGATAAAGAAATGTTACTGACATTATTTTAGAAAATTCTAAAGATCCAGCCATAATAGCCGCTGATATTAAAGAACCACTAAAAAGAGTCGATATACCTATTATACTAAAAAATGCTGAAATACTAGCAGCTAATAAAGCAGAAATTACCAATAATATACCAAAATTTATTTTTATCATAATATATTATATTCTTGTATGAGTGGAACATTTTCATCTCCACATTTAAATTTATTCCAATCATTTTCCCAGATATATTTTACATTATATCCTAATCTATTTAAATTATAAAATCTAGAAAATGTATTATCATATAATTCTTTAAATGATTTTTTTAAAATGGTATTAGTTTTGTTAAAATCAAACTTTTTAGGATTTCCGTGCCAAAAATCTCCAAGAAATTCATAAATTGTATTTGTTTTTGGATCAAATCCATCTATGAAATAACCAAATACATTTTGTTGTCTATCATTTTTATTTACATCAACATAATCTAAAAATTCATTTTCACCTTTTGAAGAAATAATATGTAATAATTTTTCATATCCACATTTTCTACATCCTCTTCCCATTAAATGACTATTAGGAATTTGAAAAAATGATCCATGCTTAGAACATATAATTTCAATTTTTGTTTTATAATTAATATAATTTATTTTAGAATAATCATATTTTAATCCATGTATTTCTTTTGATTTAATTAAAAAATCTTTAACAGTTAATTTTTTATTTTTACTACATATTGAACATCCATACCCAGATAAATGATCACCGGGTCTTTGTAAAAATTCTCCATGAATTGGACAAATAATTTTTATTTTTATATTTCTATTAATATAATTTATTTTAGAATAATTAAATTTATTATTATGAATTATTGATGCTTTTAAAATAAAATCTTGATCAGACTTTCTACATATATTTCCTATTTTTTCATTTTTACACTTAGGACACCCACTTCCTCGTAAATGATGATTTGGTATTTGTAAAAATGATCCATGTTTTTTACATATTATTATCACTTTTTTATTAGAATATTCATAAATAATTTTAGAATAATTATATTTGTTACCATGAATTTTTCTAGATTTTTTAATAAATTCTCTTTTGGTCAATCTTTTCATATTAATATAATTAAACTTCCAATACCATAAACAGAAAATGCTGCTGCACATAGAGCAATCAATAATGCTGAAGAACCCAAAACTATTGGGAACCTAGATTTAGAAATAAATTTGTCTTTCATTATTTTATATATTTAATTAAATATAAAAAACTCTATAAAGATTTTATTTATTTTTTAATGGGCCATACAATGGAATTTGCATCAGTATATTTTTGTGGAATATCTCTTAATGCTTGCCTATAATTTTTTAATTGTAGAGAACAAGATGAATTATTTTCTATACATTTTAAAACATCTATATCAGATTCATCTAAAAGTTTATCTCTTTGTTTTTTAATATCATCCCACGAAATATTAGATATAAGTTCTTTGTAAGAACATTTTGGATAAGCTAGTTTAACAAAATCAGGATTTAAATTCAAATCTAAAATAATTGTATTTACTACATTTTTGTTTTTATCAATTATTTGATATATTTTTTCCATAATATTAAAAAACTAAAACTACTAACCCATTTATTCCAGCAGTCGTACCATAGCCACCGCATCCCTCTTGATCAACACCACCCATAACTAATGTTGGATATACGCCGCCGCCGAAGCAATTCAGCCAGCCCGGCCCCCAACCAGTAGATCCACTACAACTAAAATCTGCATTAGCACTACCAGTACCATATATACCACCGGCTCTTACTAATACAGCAGGAGCTGTATTCCCCTTTCCTCCGTAACCTCCATTTCCTCCTTCTGCAGCTACACTTGGTGTTGAATTTCCTAATATTGTAACTGATGTTTCTCCTCCCGGATAACCATTCCCAGGATTAGCCGGCCCCCCGTTTTGATTATAACCAGCAGCCCCACCAGCGCCCACAACAATCACTAATTGTTGATTAGGAACAACACTTATAACTCTTCGAGCAAAACCAGCACCGCCTCCTCCCTGACCAAAGGCGTAACCTGAGACGCGAAGGTCCCGACCGCCGCCGCCACCTCCACCTCCGTACACTACCATTTCAACTTTATATACATCAGGAGGAATTGCAAATATAGTACTATTATAAAAATAATATGGATAATATATGGCAGATGCACCCGCAGTTAGAGCAAAACTTGATGTTCTAGATACATCAGAATAACTTGAACTAAATGATCTAGAAGCCCAACTTGAACTTATAGAAAATAATGCATTATTTGAATTTATGGATTGAGTTGCCCACGATGATGATAAATTATATGACGAAAATCTTGAATATGATGATGTTAATGAATATGAGGATGATACTGCTACAGACGATGTTTTAGCATAAGAAGCACTAATGGCATCAAATGCATAAGAAGCAGTAGATGATTGAAATGAATAAGAGGCTGTTACTGCATTACTTGCTGTGGTGGCATATGTTTTCCAAGGAAATAAATAACTAGCCGTATCAGCTTGTATTGCGTGTGATGATGAAAAACTTCTGGATGCAAAAGATGCACTCCAAGCAGATCCAGATTTATTAAAATAATCACCAAGAACGGTAATAGCAGTTCTATAAGTCGTTGCTGTCGATAATGAACCACTCTGTACAATTGGAAAATAATCTACACCTTTTATTTGAGTGAGAGCATTTAAACCGCTTATTCTAATATTGTCTGACATAATATACTATAAATATAATAAAATGCAACTAAACCTTCTGTTTGTTAAAATACTACTGTCCAATTATTTAAAATTAATAATGAAATATTAGATAATAATGTTGGAGTCATTGTATATCCTTGCATAAATAATGATCCTGATAATATTCCATTTGATACCAAATCTCCGGTCATTATTTCCATTGTTGTACTATTAAATACATTATATGTAACATTTAAATATGACATAGATAGAGGTAGTGGAGATGGAAATGTTGATAATCCCGATGCATATATATCCAAGTATGACATAGATTTAGGTAAACTAGATGGAATACTACTTAACAGAGTAGAATTAAACGATGCTGTAAATAATGTATCGGGAAGAGATGTAATTGACCAAATAGGAAGAGATGCAGACCCAATACCAATATCATCAGCAAATATTGTTAACAAAGAAGAAGTTGCAATTGTTGGAAATGATACAATATTATTGGCTGAACAATTTAAATATGTTAAAGTTGGATTAGCAAGTGTCCCCAACGATGTCAATAAATTGGTTGAACAATTTATATAAGATGTTGTTATAGGAATGTTTGGAAACACCGTTAATAAATTATTACTACAATCTAATGTTTGTAAATTTGTATTACTTAAATCGTAAATACTTAAAATACTACAAGATTGACATAATAATGTTTCTAATGTATCAGGCATTTTATAAAATAATCCAACTAATGTACTATTATTACTACAATCTAAATGTGTTAAACTTGTTGCCTTCCATGTATATCTTATACTAGAAACATTTTTATTTTGAACACTTATCCACGTAATATTTTGAGATCCAGTATCTAATAAACCAGATAAATTATCTTCAAACGGTCCTCCTAAACTAGATGAAAATGAAATGGTAACATTTGAAGGAGCAATTATCAAATCGATTGGTTCATCAAAATATGTTGTTAAGTGATCACTATAACTAGAAAATTTAAATTTAACTGTTCTATAAGGATCAATTATAAGATTAGGAGATGATGACGATAATTCTAATAAATAATTTCCATAACTTCCTGTTTGTGAAATTAAATTAAATGGAATATTTATAGAACTTGTAGATAATGAATCCCATTGATTTATAATTGGCGTAACATTAAAAGATACAGGAACAGAATCAAGAAAAAATTTATTTCCTGAATACCTATCAGTATAATGTAATGAAATAGAATAATTATTACCTACAGACGATGTGGAATTTAAAATTGTATTACCTATCACTTCTATCATTGTTTGTTGTGCCGTATTTAACGAAGAATGTATATCTAAATTATTTATTATTGCTGAATAAGATGTTTGAGCAATAGCATTTACCATTCCATAATTATTCATAACTCCTGCTATAGTTCCTGCTGATATAGCATAACTTGCAGTACCATTTGTAGGAGAAAATACTAAATAAGATGCAGTTTTAGAATTATTTACAGTATTTACAACATCTTTAGCTAAAATAGCATAAGATGCTGTAGCTACTGTTCCAACCGAACTATTAAAATAAGAAGCCGTATCTGCGGTTGTAGAATGATTTACATTTTGAGAAGTTAATGAATAAGATGCTGTACCATTATTAATTCCTATGGAATGAAGTAAAAATGATGATGTTTTAGAAGAAATGGCAGTCGTTGCCCAACTAGAAGTTATTGGATATGTAGATCCCGTTATTAATGTAGTTCCTCCTCCTATAGCATTTTCTGCCCAACTTGCTGTTTTAGCATAAGAAGATGAAATAGAGTCAGAATTAAGAGAATATGACGATGTTATAGCAATAGAAGAAGTAAAAGAATAACTAGAAGATGGAACGCTTCCGCCTACAATATTTATTGCCCAACTTGCTGTCCCTGCTTGATCAGCATATATTGATATTATGCTTCCACTTGCATTTAAATAAGCAGATAAATTATTAACTTTAATTTTTTTTGATTCATAAGCACTAGAATCAATGATTAGAAATAAATCATCGTTGGCAACTTCTGCCGATGTCAATTCTATTAATTGTGATACTCTTTTATTTCCTGAACTCATAATTTATTTTTCATTAATATATTTCATGGATTAGAATATACGGTAAATGTCCACCAACTAAGTTCAATAAATCCTGATATAAATGAAGTGTCAGCAAATGCTGATCCTGTTGGACCGAATAAACTTAAAGACATAGTAAAACCATTTACAGTTTTGTTTTGTCTAGGATAAGAAACAACTCCAAGATATTCATATCCATGTTCTCCACCTAGTCCTGATTGAACCATATAATTTGTATGAAACATTGGATTTATAAATGATATTCCCCAGGAATAAAGAGCACTTCCACTTCCATAAGGTTTAATACTCGCATCACTCGATGTTATTTCAATTTGTCCTAAATATTTTACAGTATCAGCTATATTATATCCATATTCTACCGATGGATTATATAATGTTCTAACATTTGCTCCTAAATTTAATAATGATGATGTTCCTATTATCGTCGCCCAAGCTTTAGGAATTGCTGGAGTTACTACAGTTGAAGCATAAGACGATGACACAGAATAAGATGATGTCCTAGAAAAAGATGCTGTAGTAGAAAGAGATGCTGTATTAGAAAAAGATGATGATATAGAATTAGATGATATTATAGAATACGATGACGTTATAGAATAAGATGCAGTATTATATGTCGTTCCTAAGAGATAAAATAATGCCGATGCTGTATCGGCAGTATAAGCAAAAGAAGACGTTCTAGAAAATGAAGCAGTACCATTTGGAAATCCTGAATATAAAAGATATGATGCAGTTTGTGCTGTTGTAGTAGACGATACAGAACTAATAGCTACAGATGCTGTAAGAGCATACGATGCTGAAAGTGCCGATATTGCATATGTTGACCAACTAGAACTGACACTATTATTAGAATAACTAGCTGACGAAACAATACCATCAACCCCACCACCTAAAATATAAGAAGCAGATGTGGCATTTTGTGCAATAAAACTACCGGTTCCTTCAATATAATCTAATAAAGCTGTAGTAGTAATCTTTTTAGACTCCTTTGCACTCATATCTGTAATTAAAAACAGATCTTCCCCGGCTAATTCGCCGGCAGTCAAGGAAATCATTTGGCTGATTTTTTCGTTGGACATGCGTTATATAATCTATAAATAGACGAGTTAAATTGTTTTTCTGGCTTTTTTGATTATTTAACCTGATGGGTAAGAATAGTTTAATTATAAACCCTTAATTTTTTTACAATAAATTTCACAAGTTCGCTTCGCAAAATATCTTCATCCGTAAATCTAAAGGTATATATTCCGTTTTGTTTAGATGCATCATCATCAAAACAATTCATTATTTTTGTAAATCCACTACGACCATTTATATCCGATTGAAATTTATCTCCAACGACAAAAAATTTTGAAAACATTCCTGCTCGTGTAATAAATGTTATAATCTCACGTGCTGTTGTATTTTGAGCCTCGTCGAGGATTACTGATTTAGCATTAAAATTAAGTCCCCTCAAAAATCCTATCGGAATTCCTGTTATTCTTTCTTCTTTTTTCAATATTTCGACCTCATTTTTTGGAAGTAATTCTTCTAATTTATCCATAAGAGGTTGAATATAGGGAGAAAGTTTTTCGGATACTAAACCTGGCAAATAACCTATGGATTTCTCAGAACTTTCAACTGCACTTCTTACATAAATAATATCACTTATTCTGCGTTGATTCATTAGTAATAAAGAAGCATACACTGCCATATAAGTTTTACTAGACCCCGCCGGTCCTTCAATAAACATTAATTTTGTATTTTTATTTAAAGCTAATTCTAAAAATTCTTTTTGTTTTTCTATAAAATCACTTCTTTGATAAATGGTAAGTAAATCTTTTATTTTATTTCTCTGCGGTATTATCGGACTGGTGTCTTTTTTATCGACATCGACAATTAACTCAGCATTTTTCTTTTTCATTAATTATTTTAATTTTCGTTTCTTTAAAATAGATTGTAATTTAACAATTTTATCACAATTTTCATATAATTCATTTTCTATAAAATAGTTAAAAATATTATCTACATTACTAATATAATCTTTTTCTCCAATGGTTATTACAAAATCAGAATTTTTAAATTGAAAAACTTCTACGAGAGGTAAATTATTTTTAGCCGCGAATTCTATTGATAAAACTACATTTTTCATCATATCTACTTTAAACTTAGTAATAAACTTACGCATCTCATCATTATTAGATGGAAGGATATATGGGTCTATTTTTAATTTCTTTTTCATGAAATACATTCTAAACGAACTTTTTTAGTTTTAAAAATAAAATCTTTAATGGTTAATTTAACCATATTAATAAATATGAAAATAAAACAAAAGACTGCAAAAAAATACCGCCAGAAAAAATCTGGCGGCACCGTAACCTTTTAATATTTATATGAACTACCAATCCGCTAAAGCAAATTGGTTTCCAACCCAATCAGTTGCCTGTTTGTTAAAACAGGTCTTATACCAAGACAGTTGGCTTATACGGTCGTTCCGACCGTTATCCAGTTTCAAACTGGAAAATCTAACAGGTTGTGTTATTTCACTTAGTTATCGTGAATTATTCAACCAAAAATAACTATATCACAAAATACAAAAATGTCAAGAACTAACTTATTATATTGTCGTCATTCATTCCGCCCGCTAAAGCAAGTGGGTTTTTCGACGACGGGAAGATAAATATTTACTTCTTTTTCACGAATTTTCTTTTTTCAGTCCGTGTTTCTTTATCTTTAGTTTTTTCAATCTTCTCCGATTTTAAATCTATGACCATCGGACCTTTTATTTCCTTAATTCTCTTTTCTGCCCAACGATCCCACCGTCTTATTGTCTTGGGGTTAGCGGTTGTATATTCTGACTTACCTTTGGAAACTAATGCCTTAATATCAGTTTCAGAATCAGCGTCTTGAATTAACTCTACGAGTCCATATTTAATTTCAATTTCCATATTACCAGATCCTATGTTTCTTTTTATCGAACTGCACAATTTCAATTTTTGTACCATCCGGATATTTATTTACAATTTTTTGCCAAAAATCTCTTTCAGCAAGTGCAACAGGAAAATCAAGAGTAAGATATTCTTGATCAGAAACTCTAAGTCCATCTCTTGTTACAACGTAAGTTGGAGTGTTATTCGACTTCTGTTCCTCGGATACAACATTGGCTTCATCGGGAGTTGGAACTTCGTCCTGAATAGCCTTCTTATTGATTTTATTTTTTAACATAAGAATTTGTCTATTGTGATAGTATAATAACACGGATAATTTTAAACGTCAAGTGTTATTTAATTTTATTCAGGTTCTACATTTGGTAAAGAATTAATTAAATCTCTCTCACTACACGATGAAATATAATCTGCAATATGAATAATTCGAGGTAAGTTTGTTTTCAAAAACAATTCTGTCTTAAATTGAACAAGATATGCTTTATTAGATTCTTTATATAATCCATCTGATAAACGTATACCAAGAACCTCTTTCCAAGTAGTTTTTATTCCATAATATTGTAGAATAAACAACGCTCTATCAGTTACATCCATATATTGAATATTAGGATTCATTTTATATATTTCACCCCTTTTTCTTTTCCAATCTTCGTCTTGTGGAATATAATATGGTCCTTCATGAGGCATTCCTAGTTTGCCCAAGTCGTGAAATAAACCACTAAATGATAACTCTTCATCAGTAAAATCAACATTACCACCCATCATTTTAAATAATTTTTTAATTCCAAAAGATACTTTTATTACGTTCATAGAATGGATTCCAAAACCTCCCGAAAAACAATTATGCCATTCTTCATTCATCGATGCTGGAGCTGTTGCTAATTCTAATCCCAATTCATTTTCAGAAAACATAAAAAGTATTTTTTCTTTGCGTTCTCCTGAAAAAGTATCAGATACAAATTTTATAACTTCTTCGTAATTCTGTTGAATCTCTTTTTCTGTTAATTCTGGTTTGTTAATCATAATTTTAAAATAAACATTTTAAATGTCGTTTAATATTTGTAGGGAGTTCTAAATGCCATTTTTTCAATTCTTCTATACTTCCATTATATCGTTTGGGCATAGTAGTTTGAATTATTGCCCATTCGTATGCTGTTATATCTGATTGAATTGTATATTCAAAAACTTGAACAACTTTAAATTCCAATTCTGAAATTTCTGAAGTTGGTTTAAAACAATCTGTTGTTTCTTCCCAAATTTCTTTACAATATGTTTTAATCGCATTAAAAATCCTCATATACGGAGTATACCATATATGAGGATATTTACAACTTATTTTAAATTGGCGGCAGATGAGGGATTCGAACTCTCGGTGGGTGTTAACCACTTCTGTTTTCGGGACAGGTGCTTTAAGCCATCTCAGCCAATCTGTCAATATAAAAAAATAAAGTGGCGAAACTTTTATACCTGTCAGAATTTCGTCCTTCACCATATCCACTGCTTTTGATTGTGGACTCCTTCTATGGTCTTCAACGAAACTTAATCGTTTACTTATTTTTCATAGTTATCTTGGGTATAAAATACGTCAAGGATTTATTTTAGGTGTTCACCACTAAATTGGCTGACTACTCACGATTTGAACGTGAACAAAAACTTTCAGAAAGTTTTATGCTACCATTACATCAGTAGTCAATTTTCTGTGTAAAATTTAATTAAGCATCAATACCGGCTTTTTTCAAAATAGCCTTTGCTTCAGCCACACCGACTTCAACTTTCTTAGGATTTTTACGTCCAATAAGGATACCTGCTACAAATCCGGCTACTGCTACTAATACATAAATTCCAATTGTGATCATATTTTTTATCTTTCTTTAAAAATGGTTGCGGAGGATGGGAGTTGAAACCATCGTGTACTCACGTTATGAGCATGAGAGCTTACCACTTGCTGACCCCGCAATTATAAATATAATATAAATAAAGAAAAAATCAAAAAGTAATATAGTTCTTCTTTTATCATTGAATAGAGCCACTAACAAATGGAGCCGAAACAAATATAGGAATAGTTGTTTTTGTATCTATTACCGTTCCATCAGATTTTTTTTCTGATTCGGATAATTCTACTTTTTCTCCCCATATTCTTTGTCCTGCTTTAGCTGCGGCTAAACCCAATGTAATAGTAACAAGAGAACTATCAAAAGAAGTTAAAGTTTTATTTTTTATGGTTACGTATGTTAAATTAAAACATAATGTAAACATCCACAACCAAAACATAGCTCTCATAGTTGAGGCTCCTGTGTTATTGTCTTCAAAAAAACCAGAAAACCAAATAAATAATTTTTTCATATAGTTTGGAGGAAGGAAACCCCAACGGCTTTAGCCTTGGGGAGGAATTCCGACCATTCTCCATGAATTATACGTCAGAAACTTAATATCTGATGGTTTAGCGTTCTGACATAATCGCTTTCCATCTCTTAAATTATGCAAAGAAACTCTGTCTCTCAAAGTTCCACCCACATAACAAAAATTGTATTTTGCGTGTTTATTTTCTATCATGGTTTTTAATCCTTTCTATCCACGATAAAAATTCATCGTAAGATTTGGTAAACTTCGCCCTATTACAATCCCAACAACAAGATACACAATTAGATGAAACATATCCTATTTTATTATCTTTTCGGTCTATTCCGTTGTAAGTAAATCGTCCATTGGTTGTTTTATTTCCCGCCAATTGAGACGGTTTGCATCCACAATAATAACAATCATCTAAAAATAGTTTTTTGGCATCATCTTTAGAAAAGTTAAATAGAATGCCTTTTGTTTCGGCTCGTTTCTTATATGATGTATAAAGTTTATTAAATGAAGATATTCCTACGGGTAATTTGTTACTCGAAGAATGTGTTGGTTTGCATCCTTTATTACCACAACTTACTATATTACCTGATTTCAAGTGTTGAGCTAATATCGGTTTTATTTTTCCACATTCACATTTACATAACCAATATGTTCTTCCTTTTATTGGATTTTCCAAAGATAAAACGGTGAGTCTCCCATATTTTTTATTAGTTAAATCTTCTAATCTATGTGAAGCATCTCCAATATGTTTCGTGCTGCTACGCACAGTTGACTCAATTGCCTTCAAATGGCCGGTCTTGCGACCGACCTTGGCCACTCTAGTCTCTATTTTAACTTTTAATTTTGAACTTAGCATGTTCTACTTTTTCAAGCCCCTATCCCTTTAGGGTAGGGGTTATTGACCTTTCCAAGGTGTAAATATAACTTTGTCTTGAAAGAATTGTTGCGGATCTATGGAACTTAATTTTTTTAATAATGTTCCTTTTCCTTTATATTCTGGTTGTTCATTCAAACAATATGCTGCTAATTCAGAACATATCATTCTATTTTTTTTATTAAAAAGATTTGTAAAAAATTCTTTACTTTTTCCTTTGGTTAAAACATCAAGAATTATACCTATGAAACTATTAGAAATAGTATGACCAATTAATAAAGTCCAATCATAAAGTTTACCAATTTTAGAATATGCCGTATCAATAATTCTTTTGCTAATATCATCATTTAACCCAACGGGTTTTCTAAAAAAAATATGATTATGTGGATCATTAAAATAATCTGTTAATAAAGAACGTTTTATTTTAGGAAAATTTGCTTCAACACATTCATTCGGACCAGTTACAATCAAAGTATGAGATATGGGTATATTTGGAACATCAGGATTTTGACCACGTTCCCAATTTGTAAACCACGATATACCAAGACTAATAAAACTTGAATCGTTATATATAAATCCTATAAATCCGTCTTTATAATTTACTCCATATTGAGGTTTTACTGATACAATAGTTGTCATATTTGAATTTTTAATTCACGGCCCTACCGTGACTGTCGTATTAAATATAGTTAAATCGGTTGGAGCATTGGTTGGTGCTAATTTAGGAATACTATCTGAATTAGAAAAATCAGATTCTCCAATGGTATTCTTTGCTTTAACTTTAAAAGATAATTGTTTTGTTACACCAGGAGTGATAGGAACTCTTACCATTGTCGCGTTGGTAGTAGCAGATACTGTTATTGCCGATTGAAAATTTACACTTCCATCACGAGCATAATACACCACAAAATTACTTACCAAATTAGTTGGAGATATATTATAATTCCATCTTACCCACACATCGAGATATGTTGCTGAGAAAGCGGTTACACAAAATAATGACATTAAAACTGTTGCAATAATCTTTTTCATATATTAATAAATATTGTTTATTTTACTATGTATTCGACTTTTGTTATACTAAATTCAGTTGGAGTAGGTAAATTATTATTAGAAACACTTACTAAAAAACTTGTGCTGCTTGCTTTCATACCGTCGCTGACGTTGACCGTCATCAGGGTTTGGCCCACCGAATTCGTGGATGGTCGCACGATAATAGTACGGTTCGCCCCACTACCACCCAAAACAATATTCTCATTTGGAATCAATGCGGTATTCGCAGCGGTGGCGGATACATTTAAGTTTACCGCCGGCGTTTCCGCGTCACCAATTGTGAATGGAAGTGTAATTGTATCATTCCCCCACATAATTACGTTGGATATAGCCGTTATCGTGGGAAAACTGTTGGTTAAATCGGACGGAATCGAGGTGCTAACCTCATTGGAGTAGTCGCTTTCCAGGCCGTAGCTGTTGGTTGCAGTGACGGCAAAGTAATAAGTGAGCCCTGCCTGCAAACCATTCACGGTCGCTCGGGTGACATTGCCAACGTTCGTGTGGTATGGGTAGTTCCGACTGGCATTTCCGTAATACACAATCGCACCCGTAACCTCGGGATCCGTGCTGGGATCCCAAGCCAGGGTGACGCTTTGGTCTGCTAATGTTATAGAAGCAAATAACATTAAACCAACTAAAAACAATTTATTAAATTTCATCTATATAAACTTTTATTTTTCCAGATTGTATTAAAATATCATACCATCTGCCACATTTAGAACACAGAGCAACATATCTGTATATTCGTCTTTTAAGTTGTTCTAAAGTTATTTTATTTTTGGTCTTCTTATTACAATACGGACACTGACTAACCACCCAATCCGGCGGTTTTTCCAAATTATTCATATTTAAAACTGGTGGGTAATATAGGACTTGAACCTATGGTCTTCCGGATGTAAACCGAACGTTTTTCCTCTAAACTAATCACCCATTAAATTGTTTGTCCATCTATTTGGGAAGCCACATCTTCCGGTGCAATACCACGAACTAAAGCCGTATTCGTTATAAGATTTCTTTCCCAACATTTAATTTCAATAGAATTTATTTCTTTATTAGATAATGTGGTTCTCTTTTTAATTAATTGTTTAACACTATTTTTGTGTTGTTTCCACTCAACAAGGCCTTTGACCTTTTTATCCTTATTTTTCCAATCTGATTTATTGGATATGTATAGAATAAATTTCATAATGTTTATCTTTAGAATATAAGTATAACATAGAAAAAGTAAATGTCAACCACAAATTGTATACTTATTTTAATCTTGGTCGGGGTAGTGCGATTTTCACACACGATCTTCCGGACCCAAACCGGACGCTCTAAATACTAAGCCATACCCCGATCTAAATTGGCGGAAAAATAAGGTTCTGCCCCTTATACCTTTTTGAGGTACGATCACGTTAGTACCGTGTCCCAGTACGCTTGTCTGGTTAATCTTCCAAAAATGGCGGGCAGCATTGGTGTCGATCCAAATTCCATTTAAGGAACGTAAGGTTTTCAGGACCTTCCTATAGGCCGCTATAGTTTACTACCCAAAATCTACCCATAAATATAACACACCATTTTA